>ERZ889217.134-NODE-134-length-48001-cov-10.327785_pt1 | contig 48001 bp, 47 predicted proteins | sample MGYA00521098_ERZ889217 | MGnify/ENA primary metagenome ERZ889217 (study PRJEB32303, sample SAMEA104408613) | aquatic metagenome | biome: Brackish water; feature: Pelagic; material: water | place: Baltic Sea | collected 2014-06-10T22:04:00 | depth 2,362 m ... | reverse complement strand
TAATTAAGGTTTAGTTTTATACAGTGGACGATACTGGGATCGAACCAGTGACCCCCACAATGTCAATGTGGTGCTCTACCGCTGAGCCAATCGTCCGTTCGGTATTACTTCTTTAATACTGGTGGAATATTACCCGAGTTCTATTCCATTCACTATTTGTTTAGGCGCGGCCAAAATCGTCTTCGATGCGCTCAATATCATCCTCGCCGAAATAGGTTCCGGTCTGGACCTCAACAAAAATAATTTCGTTAGCTCCGGTATTGGCCAATCGGTGGAGAACCCCGACTTCGAATTCAACGGTATCTCCAGCTTTGACTGCTGAGACCTTGCCGTTGATTGTGATTTCGCCGCTACCTTGAACTATGAACCAATGCTCTGATCTGAATTTATGGCGCTGATACGAAAGGCGGGCGCCAGGATTCATCCAGATGCATTTAACTTTATGAGATTGCGATTCTTGGAGAACTTCGTAGCGTCCCCACGGTCGCTCTGCTTTCTCAAGTTCACTCATCGCTCTTCCTAACTATTCGTTAGTTGATTTCGTAGTGCTTAATTATGGAGGTCGGAACGGGATTTGAACCCGTGTAGCAGGATTTGCAGTCCTGAGCCTCGCCTCTCGGCCATCCGACCATATTGTGGATATGGGTATTAGAAGTGTCTAACCGACTGAGAGCGGACGACCGGGTTCGAACCGGCGACCTGAACCTTGGCAAGGTTCCGCGCTACCAACTGCGCTACGTCCGCATTCTTCTCATCTACAAGGTTGCAGAATCAAGACGCTAAATCTAGCGCAACAGGCGGGCAAGCGCCAAAGCGCGAAGTATTTCGCGGGGTCATCTAGCGTTACCCCATGGATATTTCTCAGCCCTTCTTCTGGATGAATGGGGTTCTGGCAACAGATCTGATTGAAATCACCGATGACTCAGGTGCCCTAGATGACGGTGGATTTTGGGCTGTTTCTACAACATTCGAGGGGCGTCAAACTTATGCCAAATTTGCGAATGTAATTCGTGGTGCGTCATTTCCAGAGGTGGGACGCTGGGATGGCTTAGAGGGAATTTGGCAGAGCTCAATTTCGCAATCCGACTTCGAGAAATATGTCGAAGAGATTAGATCGCAGATTGCAAAGGGAAATGTGTATCAGGTAAATGCTTGCCGAATTCTTGTAACTGAAATCGATATAAATCGCTCACTAGTAGGGCTATTTAGCAAAATGCTTGAAGCAAATCCAGCGCCTAGCGCATGTTATTTGAAGTTGCCTGACATTGAAATTGCATCTGCTTCGCCAGAGCTATTTATCTCGCGCCGGGGTTCTTCGATTAAGACCAGCCCGATAAAGGGGACTCGCAAGCTCTCCGAAACTGGAAGTTCATTCTCCGAGAAAGATAAATCCGAAAATATAATGATTGTTGACCTCATGCGAAATGATTTTGGCAGAGTCTGTAGATCAGGCACAGTCAAAGTCACAGAGCTACTCAGAAGTGAATTGCATCCAGGTCTAGAGCACTTGGTATCTGATATTTGCGGTGAACTTGAGAGCGAGATTAAGTGGGGGCAAGTTCTGAGCAATGTTCTGCCACCAGGATCGGTTAGTGGTACGCCAAAATCAACTGCAGTAGAGCTTATTGAAAAATTAGAGCCAACTGATCGAGGTCCTTATTGTGGAGCTCTAGGATGGGTTGAGGGAGATAACGCAGAGTTAAGTGTTGCGATTCGCCTCTTCTGGCGTATGGGAAATAAATTGAAATTTGGAACTGGCGCTGGAATTACTTGGGCAAGTGAACCTGAAGCAGAGTGGGAAGAGACTGAACTTAAAGCAGCAAAGCTCCTATCGATTGCTGGTGGTTTCCGCGCGGATCGTTGGCCTTATGGCGATGGGCTCTTTGAAACTATCAGAGTTGAAAATGGCCAAGCGCAATTGTTAGATCAGCATCTAAAGCGGGCCCGCAAAAGCGCTGCAACTTTAGGTTATGAGATCCCGAGTGATTTTGAAATCTTTGAGGCGATCGGCTCACTAACCGATGTAGAAGTTGGAAGATTGCGCTTAACCTTTGGTCAAAGATTTCAAGTTTTGCTAGATCCCTACGTCGACAGTAAGAACAGCGTCAAAGTAGGGTTGCGGAATCTAGAATTTGATCCAACAGCAAAGGCTCATAAGAAGTTTCCCTACACCGCAAATTTGGAGATGCTCACCGATGCCAGAGTAGATGGCTTTGATGAGGTAATTATTGTCAATCAAGATGGCTTGGTCTGCGAGGGCGCCGTATCGAACTATGTCTTTCGAATAGATGATTTATGGCTAACGCCAAATCTAGATGTAGGAATCTTGCCGGGCATAATGCGTGAGCAAATAATTGCTAACGGCCTTGCTATCGAGGCACAGATTTTGGTAGCTGACTTAGAGCGAGCAACTCATGCCTTCGCACTATCTTCACTGCGGATAGCGCAACCAATTAGTGAGATTGCGGGTCGCAGAATGCGCGAGGATGAAATTAGCAACCAATGGCGCGACAAATTGCGCGAAATCCTAAGCTCTCATTCGATAGGCTAGCGATATGGCCAATATTTCAATCGTTGTAGATGGGAAAGCGCGATCTATAGATTCAGAGATTCGCCCAACCCAATTATTTGCCGAGGATTCTGCAATTGTGGTCTGCAAAATAAATGGCGAACTTAAAGATTTGTGGAGCGATCTATCCGAAGGTGATCAAGTACTAGGCATTGCAATTGGGTCGCCTGAAGGCCTTGCGGTTCTTCGACACTCAACCGCGCATGTTCTAGCACAAGCGGTACAAGAGGTCTTTGCCGATACAAAGCTTGGAATCGGGCCACCGATTACCGATGGTTTTTATTATGACTTTGATCCAGAAAAGCCCTTTACGCCAGATGATTTAGTAAAGCTTGAGTCTGCAATGCGCAAGATTGTTAAGGCTGGTCAGAGATTTCGTCGCCGAGTCGTAACCGAGAGCCAAGCTCTAGCAGAGTTGGCACACGAGCCTTACAAGTGTGAACTAATTGGTCTCAAAGCCAATAATGCTGATGATGAATCAAGTGTTGAGGTCGGAGCTGGTGAGCTAACTATTTATGACAATTTAGGTCGCGATGGTCAGAGCGCCTGGAGTGATCTCTGTCGGGGACCTCATCTGCCATCTACTAAACATATTCCAGCTTTTAAATTGATGAGATCTGCCGCCGCATATTGGCGAGGATCTGAGAAGAATCCGATGTTGCAGCGCATCTACGGCACAGCTTGGCCATCACAAGAAGAGTTAGATAATTATTTGAATTTATTGGCAGAGGCAGAAAAGCGCGATCACCGGCGACTTGGCACCGAGCTTGATCTATTCTCTTTTCCAGAAGAGATTGGTTCTGGTCTAGCGGTCTTTCATCCTAAGGGCGGAATCATTCGGCGGGCGATGGAGGATTATTCACGAAAGCGCCACGAAGAAGAGGATTACCAATTTGTTTACTCACCGCACCTAACAAAGGCTGCGCTATTTGAAACATCTGGACACCTGCAGTGGTATTCCGAAGGCATGTACCCACCGATGGTTATGGATGAAGAGCTCCATGCCGATGGCACGATAAAACGGGCGGGGCAGAAGTACTACATGAAGCCGATGAACTGCCCATTTCATAATTTGATCTATAAATCTTCGCTGCGCTCATACCGCGATCTACCGCTGCGGTTATTCGAGTTTGGAACTGTTTATCGCTATGAAAAATCTGGCGTGATTCATGGTTTAACAAGAGCGCGTGGATTTACGCAAGATGATGCCCACATTTACTGCACGAAAGATCAGATGCTGGGCGAGCTAGATAGCCTGCTTACCTTTGTTCTCAACTTGCTGCGCGATTATGGTCTCGAGGATTTTTATCTTGAGCTCTCGACTCGAAATCCAGAGAAGTCAGTTGGCGCAGATGAAGATTGGGAAGCTGCGACCGAAGCACTTCGAGTTGCTGCAACAAAACAGAATTTAGAGCTTGTTCTAGATCCAGCTGGCGCAGCATTTTATGGTCCAAAGATTTCAGTACAAGCAAAGGATGCAATTGGTCGAACCTGGCAGATGTCGACGATTCAAGTAGATTTCCAACTTCCACAGCGCTTTGATTTGGAATACCAATCTTCGGATGGAACTAGAGAGCAACCTGTAATGATTCACCGGGCACTCTTTGGTTCGATTGAGAGATTCTTCGGAGTTCTAACTGAACACTATGCAGGTGCATTCCCACCATGGCTTGCACCAGTACAGGTACGGGCAATCCCGGTTGCAGATACCTTCACGCCATACCTTGAAGAAGTAGTAGTAAAGATGCGCAAAGTAGGGATTCGAGTCGATATCGATGCCTCTGATGATCGAATGCAGAAGAAGGTGCGCAGTGCGCAGCTAGAGAAGATTCCATTCATGATGATTGCAGGCGAGGAAGACCAGAGCGCTGGCGCGGTCTCATTTAGGTATCGAAATGGCGAGCAGAAAAATGGCATCTCGATAGATGCAGCGATAGCGGAAGTTCTAGCAGCAGTTCAAAATAGAGTTCAGATTTAGGAGATAGCTTGGAAGCGGAGTTGAGTTCAGGCGGAGCTGGAATGCCAGATAGATGGCAGCGGCTATGGGCGCCACATCGAATGTCTTACCTCTCTGGTGAGAATCGTCCATTGCCTGGCAATGACATTGAATGTCCATTCTGTCGGATTCCAAAGTTGAGTGATGAAGAGGGGCTAATTGTTGCGCGCGGCAAGCAGGCTTATGTTGTTATGAATCTCTATCCATATAACGCCGGTCATCTCTTGATCTGCGCAGATAGACATGTTGCTGATTTAACTGAACTAACTGATAGCGAACGCAATGAGATCTTCGATTTAACCTCTCACGCTATGACGACTCTGCGTAAAGTAAGCGGAGCCGCGGGATTTAATTTAGGAATGAATCAAGGTGCGGTATCTGGCGCCGGAGTTGCCGAACATATTCACCAGCATGTAATTCCAAGATGGGCGGGAGATGCAAACTTTATGCCGCTAATCGGAGAGACCAAGGTCATGCCACAACTGCTAGCAGAGAGCAGAGCTGAGCTAGCTGCGGCTTGGTAGTGAATTTAGAAGAGTTGCTATTTCAAAACTTCCCAGGCCATTGTCTTCAATAAATGGCAGAGCCGGAAAACTGAGTCCTGAGGCAAAACCGGATGTACCAAACTCTTCAATCGCTTCTAAGTACTCTTTCCTAAATTCAAAGACTAGAACTTTGTGTTCGTTATCGCTATCGCGCTCGATGCGCTTGCCATCTGAGTAATCCGCAATCCGTAGCGAATCTAAATCGATAAGTGCTGTCGGCTTTCCAATATCGTCATGCAGAACCAGATATGGCGTCTGCAGGGGATCTAAAAGTTTGGCAGCAATTGCACTCATATCGTCGAAATCAATCTCGCCATCGGTTAACTCAGTAATCAGAATGAGCGAGGGAATATATAGCTCGCGGGCCTGCTCCCAAATTTTGCGATCAGCTTCGGAGATCGCGCTCTGCGCACTCACGATGAATATCGCGAGATCCGCGCTTTCCAATGGAGCTTGGTTGAGGCTGAAATAATCAATCACCTGCGACGCAGATTTTCCAATTGCGCAAACCAACAATTTAGGCGCAATCGGTGGGAAGATTTGGGTGCTCACAACCCCGAAGCCTACGATGGGAACGATGTTACAAGAATCATTACGCGCCCCAGTTACGAAGATAATTACGCCACTTTGCCGTGGGCTACTTCGAATTGGCATCAGTGCAAATATGGTGACCGCAATCGGAGCTTTTGCGACGATTTTGACCGCGCTGCTGACATTTCCAAATGGCAGGTTCTTTCTCGGAACCCTTTTAATTGTGCTCTTTGTTCTTTTTGATCTACTCGATGGCACCCTAGCCAGACTCTCAGAAAAAGGGTCTAGCTCTTGGGGCGCGCTCTTGGATTCAACTTTAGACCGCCTTACTGACGCAATAATGCTTGGCGCTGTTTTCTGGTATTTATCTTCGACGGACGATGCGCTGGCCCCCATCCCACTGTTAGCTGCAATTTTTGGTTTTCTTGTCTCTTATGTAAAAGCGCGTGCACAATCTTTAGGAATTGCATGTGATGGCGGATTTGCTGAACGAACAGAGCGTATAATTATTCTTCTGCTCACTACAGGTTTTGCTGGCCTAGGAGTTCCTTACGTTATGACAATTGGCCTCTGGTTTTTGATGGCGGCAAGTGCATTTACAGTTCTGCAGAGATTAGCGATTGTCTATAAGAGTGCAGAGTAATGTCAATACTTATTTATTGGGGCTATAGCCTGGCTTGGAAAATTATTCGTTTATTACCGGAGAAGCGTGCCTATGATCTCGCTGATCGATTTGCCGATTATCTTTATGCGAAAAATGGCAGAGGCGTAACTCGATTGCGTTCGAACTATATGCAGATCAATAAGAGGATTGAACCAGTCGAACTTGAATTTATGACCAACCAGGGAGTGCGCTCTTATCTGCGCTACTGGTGTGACACATTTAGATTTCCCGGCTGGAGCAGAGAGCGGATACTTGAAACGACAGCTGTTACCAATGAGAATTTCTTGCGTGATCCAATCGCCGAAAAGCGCGGGTGCATCGTCGCATTGCCACATGCTGGAAATTGGGACCACGCCGGGGCTTATTTCTGCTCGAGTGGTATCCCACTAACTACAGTTGCCGAGCGTCTAAAGCCAGAGAAACTATTCCGAAAATTCCTTGAATACCGAACCAGAATGGGAATGGAAGTTTTAAGTCTGGATTCGCGCAGCATGGCTGTTCTCTCGCAGCGACTTCGCGCTGGAAAACTGGTTGCACTTGTGGCGGATCGAGATTTATCCAAAAGCGGAATACCGGTGAATTTTTTCGATGCAAAGGCGAGCATGCCAGCTGGGCCTGCGCTTCTGGCGATCTCGACGGGAGCAGATCTAATTACTGCCTACGTTAAATATACGAAGAGTGGTATCCATATTAAATTCGAAGAGTCGATAGCTGTACCAACCCATGGAACAACGGGCGAGAAGGCAGCGGCTATGACTCAGGTTATCGCCGATCGATTCGCAAAAAATATCGCAGCTGATCCGGTTGATTGGCATATGTTGCAGCGGATTTGGATTGATGGCGAGAATAAGAATGAGTAAATTGAAGATTGGAATTGTCTGCCCCTATGGCTGGGATACGCCAGGGGGAGTACAGATACATATTAAAGAGTTGGCAGAGTGGTTGATTGAAAATGGCCACGTAGTTTCAGTCCTTGCACCAGTGACTTATGAGAGCGCCGATATAGAACCTTGGGTAGTTTCTGCAGGACGGCCGATTTCAATTCCTTATAACGGATCGGTTGCGAAGGTGATTTTCGGGCCAATTGCATCATCAAGGGTTAAGCAATGGATTTTGAAGGGTGAGTTTGATCTTCTGCATTTACATGAACCTGCAATCCCATCTTTATCACTGCTGGCTGGCTGGGCAGGTTTGGGCCCGATGGTTGCAACATTTCACGCTGCGGCTAATTCGCAGAAGGTGGCAAATGCAATCGGAACTATGTTGGATCCATTAATTGAGCAGATCACGGCAAAAATTGCCGTTAGTGAAATGGCAAGAGCAACGCTAAAAGATCGATACAACACTGAGGCAGTAGTGATACCAAATGGAATCAGTCTAGAGAAATTTTCTAAAATTGGCGCAAGGGTTGAATGGTCTCTTCCAAATACCATTGGATTTATTGGCAGATTTGATGAACCAAGAAAGGGCCTTAGTGTACTTCTAGAGGCGATTCCAGAGATTCTTACAAGTATCCCTGACCTGCGGTTATTGGTTGCGGGACCAGGTGATGCCGAAGAGTTTAGAGATCAGATCCCTGGACGCTATAAAGATCGGATAACTTTTTTGGGCAGACTCTCAGAATCTGAGAAGACGCAGTTTTTTAAATCAATCGCACTATATATTGCGCCGAATACGGGCGGTGAATCTTTTGGAATTATTCTGGCAGAGGCCATGGCATGTAAAACTCCGATTGTGGCAAGTGATCTACCGGCATTTTCAAGTCTTCTAGATGGTGGAGCCTCTGGCTCGCTCTTTAGAAACGAGGATACAAGCTCGCTAGCAAGAACTATTATTGAACTTCTGGGAGATGATGAAAGTCGTAAAAGATTTGCCTCAGCAGGTTATGGGAAGGCGAGCTCCTTCGACTGGGGTGTTGTAGGTCAATCAATTCTCTCGGTTTATGAGATGTCAGTTACTGGAAACTCTAAGGTTACTTTGGCCTCTGAGAATAGATTTTGGAATAGATTGCGCTCAAATGGCTAAGTATCTAATTGTTGCGGCTTTTGTGCTGGTGCTGGCGGGCTGGTATCTCTCCTACCTTGCTTCAAGGCTAGATGGTTTGCACCACAGAATTGAAACTTCTTGGGCGCACTTGGATGTGTTGTTGCAGAAGCGCGCGGGTATTTCACTTGAGATTGCGAACAGTTCCAAAATCGATGCGGCAACTAGTCTGGTCTTAATGGCAGCGGTTTATGAGGCCCGTGAGGCTAATATCGTTGAACGGAGTAATGTCGAGATTGCACTAGCGCAGAGCCTTAAGCTTCTACAAGATGATGAAGTTCTAACACCAAGTGGAATAGATTCGGATTTACTTAACTCGTTAACTACAATCAGCGAGAAGATTGGACTTGGAATTACGATTCACACCGAGGCTGTGCGAAGTGCGCAGAACTTGCGTAGTAAATTCTTTGTCAGATTCTTCCGATTAGCTGGACATGCTCCGCTACCAATGCGGTATTCATTTGAGGATGACATTCTATGAGGAAATTACTGGCAGCCATCTCGATTCTCATAGTCCTGAGCTCTTGCGCATCACCGACCAATCAATCTGCCTCCACACCAGAAAAAATAGTAGAGCGCAATGTTCTGACAAACCTACCTGGGGAAAATGGACCAGTCCTTGCAGTCAAGATTGATGACACAGAAGCAGCGCATCCTCAAGTGGGCCTAGATAGCGCTGATGTAATTTATATTGAGCAAGTAGAAGGCGGACTAACTCGGTTAGCTGCGGTTTTTACAGATCAGATTCCTAAAGTGATTGGTCCAGTTAGATCGGCTCGTATTAGTGATGTTGAAATCCTGGCGCAGTACGGCCGAGTTGGTTTCGCATATAGCGGCGCACAATCTAAATTGCGTCCGGCAATATCTACCGCAAATCTCGAAAACATTAGTGCTGAAATAAATCCACCATCAATTTACAAGAGTGATCCAACGCGCGATGCGCCAACAAATATGATGTTAGAGGCTCAGGCGCTACTTACAAAGAGTATTGATGTTGAGGGTCGCAAGATTGATAAGGTTAAATCGATTGGTTGGCAATTTGGAGCCATTGCCGAGAGTGCAAAGAAAGTAAAGACGGCAGAAGTTAAATGGCCAACGGCGCGTTATGGTGCGACTTGGTCTAAATCAGAGAAACGTTGGCTTCTTACATATAACTCAAAACCAAATCTTGATTCGAATGGCAGACAGCTAGGCGGGGCAAACTTTGTAATACAGAAAATCAGAATCACTGATTCGATCTACCGTGACAAGGTCGGCGGGGTAACCCCATATAGCAATACGGTTGGGAGTGGCAGCGGCTACCTTCTTCGGGGCGGCAAAGTCATCGAGATAAATTGGCAGCGGCCAAACGCCGAAGTGGGAACTATTTGGACTCTGGCCGATGGAACTGTGGCGAATTTCGCCGATGGTCAGGTCTGGATCGCACTAACCGATGGTGAACCTACCTTCACCTACCCTGAAGGTATATCGGATGCAGGCTCGGCAAAGTCAAAGTAGACTTTGAGCCTTGCCAACCACAGAGCAGAATTACTAACAGGAGTAGATGATGTCTAAGAGCAATGAGACCCAAGTCGGCAGTGCACGCGTTAAGCGCGGAATGGCTGAGATGCTCAAGGGTGGCGTCATTATGGATGTGGTCAATGTCGAGCAAGCAAAGATTGCAGAGGATGCTGGCGCAGTTGCTGTTATGGCACTCGAGCGGGTACCTGCAGATATCAGAGCTCAAGGTGGAGTCTCTCGGATGTCAGATCCAGATATGATTGAAAAAATTCAAGCAGCAGTATCAATTCCGGTAATGGCAAAGGTTCGTATTGGCCACTTTGTAGAGGCGCAGATCCTTCAGACCTTAAACGTTGATTACATCGACGAGTCAGAAGTTCTTACCCCAGCTGATTATGAACATCACATTGATAAGTGGAATTTCACGATTCCCTTTGTATGCGGTGCAACAAATCTAGGAGAAGCGCTCCGTCGAATAAGTGAAGGCGCAGCAATGATTCGCTCGAAGGGCGAGGCTGGTACCGGTGATGTTTCAAACGCAACAACTCACATGCGAAAAATCGGTGGCGAGATTCGAAGGCTATCCTCGTTGCGTGAAGAAGAGTTATATGTTGCCGCAAAAGAATTGCAAGCACCCTACGCTCTAGTAAAAGAGGTTGCTGAAACTGGCAAGCTACCAGTAGTTCTATTCACTGCGGGTGGTATTGCTACACCTGCTGATGCGGCGATGATGATGCAACTAGGTGCAGATGGCGTATTTATTGGTTCTGGAATCTTCAAATCAGGTGATGCTGCAAAGCGCGCTGCTGCCTGCGTTAAAGCAACAACATTTTATTCTGATTCTAAAGTTGTAGCTGAGGCATCGCGCGGTTTAGGTGAGGCAATGGTTGGAATCAATGTTGCAGATATCCCTGTTCCACATCGATTGGCAGAGCGAGGCTGGTAGATCTGGGCCAGATGAAAATCGGAGTTCTAGGACTACAAGGCGATTTTAGAGAACATATTGAAACTCTAAATAATTGTGGCGTGGATACGGTTTTAGTAAAGCGAGCATCTGATTTAGTTAATCTGAATGGTCTAGTTATTCCAGGTGGCGAGTCAACAACTATAAGTAAATTGGCAAAGACCTTTGAGCTCTTCGATCCAGTATCAAAAGCAATCGCAAATGGGCTACCGACTTATGGTTCGTGCGCCGGGATGATTCTGGTTGCAGATTCAATTTTGGATCCCGCTTCCGGACAAGAAACTTTCGGTGGCATCGATATGCAGGTCAGGCGAAATGCCTTTGGACGACAGAGCGAATCTTTTGAGGCAGATATCGATTTCAAGGCAATTAGCGGTGGGCCTATTCGTGGGGTTTTCATCCGCGCACCTTGGGTTGAGCGCTATGAAGAAGGGGTCGAAATCCTTGCAAGCGTAGAGGTTTCAGGTCAGATCCATCCAGTAGCCGTCAGGCAGGCCAAGGTCCTTGCAACCGCCTTCCATCCAGAGCTAACCGGGGATAAACGAGTACATCAATACTTCCTTGAAAATCTTTGTCGTAAATAATTCGAGATAAACTAGCAACCTTAGAGTTATCAAATAGGGGGTTCGACCGTGTCAGGCCATTCCAAGTGGGCAACGACGAAGCACAAGAAGGCTGTAATCGATTCCAGACGTGCTAAGAATTTTGCCAAATTGATCAAGGGAATTGAAGTAGCTGCTAGAAATGGTGGCGCAGATATTTCAGGTAATCCAACACTCTTTGATGCAATCGTAAAGGCGAAGAAGAGTTCGATGCCAGCAGACAATATTGATAGAGCGGTAAAACGCGGGGCCGGACTTGAGTCTGGTGGCGCTGACTGGCAGACAATTATGTATGAGGGTTATGGTCCAAATGGCGTTGCGCTATTGATTGAATGTCTATCAGATAACCGAAATCGCGCGGCATCTGAGGTAAGAGTTGCGGTCACGCGAAATGGTGGATCAATGGCAGATCCGGGTTCGGTCTCTTACATGTTTAATCGCAAAGGTGTAGTAATTGTTTCGAAAGTCGATGGCGTAACTGAGGATAAAGTACTTGAGCAAGTCCTTGAAGTCGGCGCCGAGGAAGTTAATGATTTAGGGGATTCCCTTGAAATTGTAAGTGAACCAAGTGATTTAGTTGCAGTCAGAACAGCGCTACAGAGCGCCGGAATTGAATATGAATCGGCAGACACCTCTTTTCTTCCATCCGTCTCTGTTCCATTAGATGCAGATGGCGCAGCCAAGGTCTTCGCACTTATCGATGCAATTGAAGAGCTAGATGACGTGCAAAATGTCTTCGGCAACTTCGATGTATCAGATGAGGTAATGGCTAGTCTCTAAGATGCGAGTACTTGGGGTCGATCCAGGATTAACAAGGTGCGGCCTAGGTATTGTGGATAAAAGCTCTACTCAGAAATTATCAATGGTTGGCGTTGGCGTAATTAAGACGCCATCTGATCTTGAACTCTCCAGGCGACTTTTGGAGTTGGAAACGCAATTGTTGATCTGGATTGATAAGTACAAACCTGATGTAATCGCAGTTGAGCGAGTATTCTCGCAATTAAACATTCGAACAGCGATGGCGACCGGTCAGGCCGCTGGTGTGGCCCTTCTGATTGCGGCACGAGCAGGTATTCCAGTAGCAATGCATACACCGACTGAGGTTAAAGCTGCAGTTACTGGCTCTGGGCGAGCAGATAAGAAGCAGGTTGCTCTGATGGTTGCCAAGCTCTTAGCGTTAAAAGAAATTCCAAAACCCGTAGATGCAACCGATGCTTTAGCACTTGCAATCTGCCATCATTGGCGGGGTTCGGGAAACGCGCGAATTGAAATTGCTGTCGCAAAGGAGAAGGCGCGCAGAATGAAAGTGATTAAAAAATGATCGCCTCAGTCTCAGGAGTTGTGAAGGCTATAACTCTTAATTCGGCTGTGATTGAGGTTGGGGGAGTCGGAATTTTGATTTCCCTACCAGCAAGATTTGCTGCCTCACTGGCTGTTGGCAAGCATGTGGATATTTTTACGACGTTGGTAGTTCGGGAGGATTCACTCACCCTCTTTGGGTTCGAGCGTAGCGCCGCCCGTGAATTCTTTGAACTGTTACAGACTGTCAGTGGAATCGGACCAAAGGTTGCGCAATCAGCTTTATCCATTTATGAGCCCGAAGAGCTAGCAGGTGCGATTGCTAGTGAGAACTCAGCTCTTCTAGAACGGATTCCTGGGCTCGGCAAAAAAGGCGCACAGAGGGCAGTTCTTGAATTAAAAGAGAAGGTGGCAAACCTAAAACTTTCAGCCAGATCAGAAGTCTCATCCGCAAGTAACTGGCGCAGTCAATTAGAGAGTGCGTTAATTGGGCTTGGTTTTACTGCTCGAGATGCAAATTTGGCCATCGAGGAGCTAGCAAATGATCTTGGAAGCAAAGTTGATGAGCTGGATATTGGCAAGCTATTGAAGCTTGCACTTCAAAATCAAGGGCGCAAGTAGCTATGGCAGATGAAGAGCGCGTAGTTCATACTGGCTCGGATGAATTTGAGCGAACTCAAGAGCTTGCGCTACGTCCAAAAAACTTAAAGGAGTTTGTTGGGCAACGCCGCGTTGCAGATCAATTAGATCTATTGCTATCAGCGGCTCGCAATCGAAATACACCTGCAGATCATGTTCTACTTTCAGGACCACCAGGTCTAGGTAAAACGACGCTTGCAATGATTATTGCAGCAGAGATGAACGCTCCGATTCGAATTACGAGCGGACCAGCAATTCAGCATGCTGGTGATTTAGCTTCGATACTCTCCTCTTTAGTTGAGGGAGAGATTCTCTTCTTGGATGAGATACACCGGATGTCTAGACCGGCAGAGGAGCTCTTATATTTAGCGATGGAAGATTTTAGAGTTGATGTAATTGTCGGCAAGGGTGCGGGCGCAACAGCGATTCCGCTAGAGCTTCCACACTTCACATTGGTAGGAGCTACTACAAGAGCAGGACTTCTTCCAAGTCCATTGCGAGACCGATTTGGATTTACTGCGCAATTGGATTTCTATGACGATGCAGAGCTGTCGGTAATTGTTAAGCGAAGTGCAGGGCTGATGAATATTGAGATTGATGAGAAAGCGGTTAGCGAACTCGGAGCTAGATCCAGGGGCACCCCAAGAGTTGCTAATCGGCTATTGCGCCGGGTCCGTGATTTCGCTGAGGTTCACTCAAATGGGAAGGTAGGTATCAGTGAAGCAAAGTCTGCACTTGAAATGTATGAAGTCGACGCAATTGGCTTAGATCGTTTAGACCGCGCAGTCCTAGATACAATAGTTAAGAAATTTAGTGGTGGACCGGTCGGAATATCTACTCTTGCGATGGCTATCGGCGAGGAGGCCGAGACAATCGAATCTCTCGCTGAGCCCTTCTTGGTTCGAATGGGATTTATCTCGCGCTCTCCGCGAGGACGGGTTGCAACGGCAGCGGGATATGCCCATTTGGGCCTCCAGCCACCAAAAAGTGAGGCAAACCTCTCCTCAAATCCCAGCCCGAATCAGCTCGGGATTTTCGACACACCAGCCTTAGATGCCTAGACTTGCCTCCCATGTCTGCCATTAATAGCTCTCAAAATACAAAAGCTGCAAAGACTTCAGCAAAATATGTGAAGTCAATTGCAATCCTTGCCATCTCACTCATCGTCTTTAGCGCAGTTGCAGTGATACTCGGCGCTACAAAGATTAATCTTGGATTGGATCTTCGCGGTGGTACTAGTGTGACGCTAACTCCACGGCCAAGTGAAGGCGCAAAAGTTACAACTGAGGCAATTGATCAAGCCGTTGAAATAATTAGACAACGAGTTAACTCGCTCGGTGTTGCAGAGAGTGAAGTGTCAGCACAAGGTTCAGGCATAAATCGCCAAATTGTAATCTCGGTTCCAGGTCAGACTGGCGAGAAGATAGTTCAATTAGTAGGGCAGACCGCTGAACTTAGATTTAGACAAGTTTTAGTTGAGGGTGCTCCTACCGCAGCAGCAAATGACACGACAGCTGCCACGCTACCAACAGGGGTTACTCAAGAGTTAAGTGATAGCTACGCCGCTATTGACTGTACAGATATAAAGAATTTACAAGGTGGTTCAACAGAGTCACCAGATGTAGCAGTTGTCTCTTGTGATCGCACAGGTTCTGCTAAATATATTTTGGCTGCGGCGGAAGTTCTTGGTAGCGAAATTGCTAAGGCGAGCGCTGCGATAGATCAACAAGGCGCTGCTGGTTGGTATGTATTGATTGATTTTAACGGTGAAGGTACAAAGAAGTTTGGCGCACTAACTAATGCTGTGACTGGACTTAGCGCACCTCAGAATCAGGTAGCAATTGTTCTAGATGGATTAGTTGTATCTGCGCCGCGGATCAATGAAGCGATTAATGGTGGCAGCGCGCAAATTACCGGTGGTTTTAGTCAAGAGGATGCCTCTAACTTGGCAAATGTTTTAAAATATGGCGCACTACCTCTTGCCTTTGACCAAGGTGAAGTGTTGCAAGTTTCGCCAACTCTTGGATCAGATCAACTTCAAGCCGGACTATTGGCTGGACTTTTAGGTTTCCTATTGGTCTTTATTTACTCATTTATTTACTATAAAGCGCTTGGTATCGTAACGATCGCTTCGCTCTTGGTAGCAGCTGCGATTGCATATCTTTCATTCTTACTTCTAGGAGAATGGATCGGATTTACGTTAACTCTTGCCGGGATCGCGGGCGCGATTGTGGCAGTGGGTATTACCGCCGACTCATTCGTTGTTTATTTTGAACGAATTCGAGATGAAGTTCGAGAAGGACGCTCGCTTCAGTCAGCAGTTGAGACTGGCTGGATAAAGGCTAGACACACAATTATTGTTGCCGATGCAGTCTCAATTATTGCAGCGGCGCTGCTCTATTTCTTCGCAGTTGGCGGCGTACGTGGTTTCGCATTCACATTAGGCCTAACAACTTTAATTGACCTCTTGGTCGTATTCGTCTTTACCCATCCACTCGTGTCACTACTTTCGAAGCGGAAGTTCTTTGCAAGTGGGCATGCGCTCTCTGGCTTCTCGGCTAAGAGTATTGGGCTCGATATCAAATCAGATGAATCAGCAACGGTGAAGGGTTAATCATGAAAACACTTTCAGGTATTGGCGGCCGACTTTATCGTGGCGAAACTTCAGTTGATTTCATTGGAAAGCGTCGCCGTTGGTATGCCTTCTCTGGTGTCTTAATCGCTATCTCAGCGATTGTTTTAGGCACCCAAGGGCTTAACCTAGGAATTGAATTTAAAGGCGGCTCGGAGTTCTCAATCTCAAAGCCAGGAGCTACTATCGAAGAAGGTCGCGCAGCTATCGCGGCAGCAGGGGTTCCAGGCGAGAGCGTCGTTCAGAAAGTTGGAACTGACCGTATTCGAATTCAAACTGGTGCCTTAGATTCTTTCGAAACAGTAAAGAACTCCTTAGCCCAGAGCTTTGGCGTTAATGTCGATGATATCGATACTCAGATTATTGGACCATCATGGGGTAAGGAGATTACAAAGAAATCCCTATATGGTCTCTTTGGCTTCTTGCTCGCTGTGATGCTTTTTCTAACTTTTGCCTTTGAGCGGAAGATGGCACTTGCTGCCATAATCGCAACAGTCCATGACGTATTTATTACTGTCGGAATTTACGCTCTTGTCGGCTTTGATGTAACACCAGCTACCGTTATTGGTTTCTTAACTATTCTCGGCTATTCACTCTATGACACAGTAGTTGTCTTCGATAAGGTCCGAGAGAATACAAAGTCGATTGCGAGCAGTGGGCGGGTTACATACTCATCAGCTGCAAATCTTGCTGTTAATCAGACCCTGGTTCGCTCTTTCAATACCTCAGTAATTGCGCTACTTCCAGTTGGCTCAATTCTATTTGTGGGCGCCGGTCTATTGGGTGCTGGAACTCTTAAGGATCTCTCACTTGCGCTATTCGTAGGTTTAGTAACCGGAACGTACTCTTCAATCTTTATTGCAACACCTATCTTGGCTCAGTTGCGTGAACGCGAGCCTGCGATGCGCGCCCTGACTAAGCGTGTTGCTCAACATGCTCCAGGAGCGGTGACAATTGAGGCTAAAAATAGTTTAGATATAGATGCCGGTTCTTCTACAAAGGAGAGCTGGGCTCGTGGCCCTCGCAATCAACCAAAGCGTAAAGGCCGTTAATCTTTTTTAGAATTAGTTAAGATAGAACCATGAATCCGGTTCTAGACGCACTGAGCAAGTCTCTACTTGCTCATTATCCAGATGCATCCCTGAACGAGCTTGAGCGGGCATATGAAGTTGCCGAGAAGGCTCATACTGGCCAACTTCGAAAATCAGGTGAGGCCTACATAACTCACCCGCTAGCCGTCTCAGAAATTCTTGCTGATATTGGGCTAGGGCTAGAGACAATAATTGCGGCGCTACTGCACGACACAATCGAGGATACAAAATATTCGATTGACTCTCTTAGGCAAGATTTTGGCAATGAGGTATGTGATTTAGTTGATGGTGTAACCAAGCTTGATAAATTGCAATACGGTCCCAATGCAGAGGCCGAGACGCTACGCAAGATGGTTATCGCGATGTCACGTGACATCAGAGTGCTCGTTATTAAATTAGCTGATCGACTACATAATGCGCGAACTTGGCAGTATGTTTCGCCGGAATCTGCTGCACGCAAAGCGCGCGAGACTCTCGATATTTATGCACCGCTAGCCAACCGACTAGGTATGAGCGCAATTAAGTGGGAGCTGGAAGATCTCTCTTTCAAAACTTTGGAACCTAAGAAGTATGAGGAGATCGAACGCCTAGTTCTTGAGCGAAATCCGGCACGTGAGAAGATGACCACTGAGGTTTTGGAGTTGGTTCAGAGCGATCTTTTAGCTGATGGAATAACAGCAAAGGTTATGGGACGTCAGAAGCATCTCTATAGCGTGTATCAGAAGATGGTAATTAGGGGTCGCGACTTTAATGAAATTTACGATTTAGTTGGCATTAGAGTATTGGTTGAAAATGTGCGGGATTGTTACGCAGTTCTAGGAGCAATCCACGCGCGATGGAGTCCAATTCCTGGAAGATTTAAGGATTATATTGCGATGCCAAAATTTAATTTGTATCAATCACTGCATACAACTGTGATTGGTCCGAATGGTCGCGCAGTTGAAATCCAGATTAGAACTTTAGATATGCATGCGCGCGCAGAGTATGGAATCGCAGCTCATTGGAAATACAAGTTGGCTGCCGTGGGAGAGAGTGCGACCCAGAAGCCTGAGATGATCTGGCTCAAGCAACTACATGAATGGCAGCAAGAGACTGAGGATGTAGGCGATTTCTTGGATACTTTGCGCTATGACCTTCGAACACCAGAAGTCTTTGTTTTTACTCCGAAGGGAAGCGTGATCGCTCTTCCATCTGGTTCAACACCTGTGGATTTTGCATACGCAGTACATACCGAGGTAGGGGATAAGTGCGTAGGTGCAAAGGTAAATGGCAAATTAGTTCCACTCGAATCGATTCTTACCAATGGCGATGTGATTGAAGTAGTTACTAATAAGAGTCCAAGCGCAGCCCCTAGTCGCGATTGGTTAAATTTTGTCTCCTCACCACGCGCCAGATCGAAAATTAAGGCGTGGTTCTCTAAGGAGCGAAAAGAGGAGGCGATTGAAGCGGGCCGCGAATCTATCGCCAGAGCGATGCGCAAAGCTGGACTGCCATTGCAGAAAATTTTCGCAGGTCAAGCCTTCCTTGAGCTCTCACACAATCTTCATTATCCGGATATTGAATCCATGTACGCTGCTGTCGGCAATGGCCACATCAGCGCCCAATTTGTAATTGAGAAGTTAGTGGCAAATACCGATTCACATGAGCCAGATACTGACGTAGAGAGTAGAACAACTCCAACAGTTCACGCCTTCGACTACATCAAACGAAGTAATTCTGGTGTAGAGGTTGAAGGAACAGAGGATGTTCTAATTAAATTGGCAAGGTGTTGTACTCCAGTGCCAGGAGATGAGATTGTTGGATTTATTACTCGTGGCAGCGGGGTCTCGGTGCATCGAACCGATTGCATCAATATCTCTGATCTTAAGTTGAATCAAGGCGATCGCATTGTTGGTGTGAGGTGGAATTTATCGGCTAAGACGCTCTTCCTTGTTAATATTCAAGTTGAAGCGCTAGATCGAGCGCGGCTACTCTCTGATGTAACTCGTACTCTCTCTGATCAGCATGTAAACATTTTGAACGCCTCTGTTAGCACCTCGAAAGATAGAACGGCAATCTCTCGATTCACCTTTGAGATGGCAGATGCATCGCATCTGGACTCGGTAATAGCTAGTGTCCGACAAGTAGAAGGCGTCTATGACGTCTATCGGATAATTAACAATTAGTTCTTGAAGTCCGCTAAACCTTTTTGAGCTTCAGTCAACCAGGCTTTTCTGGCCTCTGCAGCCTCGCGAGCAACCTTAGCTTTTGCGGAGTTGCCAGCTGCTTCTGACTTTGCTGCCTGCGCTTCGTAACCAGCAATAGCATCAATTAAGCCTTGTACTACATCGTTCGCACGAGCAATGGCTGTTGGGTCGGTACGGCGATTCTGCTCTTCGGTAAGTGTATGGATCTCATCTTCTACGCGAGATAGGCGAGTGTCTAGCGCTGCTCGCTTGCTGCGTTCAGTCATGCCGATCCGCTGCCATTGCTCCATTAGCGTACGGAAATTCTTCTTGGCAGTATTTAGATCTGTAATCGGAAGGAGCTCTTCAAATTTAACTATTAACTCTTCACGCTTGGCTAGATTGGCTGCCATTGTTACTTGGCGCTTATCTAAGTCGGTGTTCTTTGCAGCGAAGAATTGATCCTGTGCCTCTTTAAATTGCGCCCAGAGCTTTGCGTCAACACTTGGCTTCCCACGGCCCGTGGCCTTCCATGCATCCATTAACGTTTTAAACTTATTGGCTGTTGGTAACCATTCCTTTGAATTAGCCAAGCCTTGGGCTTGCTTAACAATCTCTTCTTTTGCAGTCGCGACTTCGCGCTGGACAGACTCTAACGCTGCGAAATGTGTACGTCTGCGCTTATCAAATTTGTTCCGTGAAGAGGAGAAGCGCTTCCATAATTCGCTATCGGTCGCTTTATCTAAACGAGGCGCAGCCTTCCACTCATCTAGAAGAACCTTTAAGCGCTCACTAGTAACCTTCCAGCTCTCAGATAGTGCAAGTGATTCAGCTTCTGTAACCAGCTTCTCTTTTGCAAGTAGCGCAGATGCCCGTTTCGCCTCGCGAACAGCAGATTCGATCTCCTTACGCTCTTGATATGCGGCGCGATGATTTTCAATTAGATCTGGAATCTGTTCGACCGACATAGCTAGAGTTGCGAGGTCACCGACGCCATTCAAATTTGCAACGCTCTGGCGAAGTTTAATAACAGCTTCTGCGGCATCGGATGGAACCATCGCACCACTCTTTATTCTTGCAGCAAGCAGGGCTACTTCCGAAGCTACGACCTCAAATTTGCGTACAAAATATGCAAGTGCCTCTTCCGGAATCTTTCCGGGATATGAACCGACAGCTTTTTCGCCTGAGGGAGTTAGAACATATACGGTGCCATCTTGATCTACGCGACCAAATTTTGAAGGATCTCCGATTAGCGCTGAAGCTGCGCTTACATTTGTATCAGCTTGTGTAACTGCTGCGGCCACTTCAGTTGGATTAATTTCCATGTTCATAATATTTGCTCTCGCTCTCGTTGCGCGTTGGCCTCACGGGGTTGTGGACCTTCGTTATGGCTAACCAACGGAAATTTCACGCCCGGCGGTTAGGAATGCTTGAGGGGTAAAGATACCCTTAACTGTTGTATCGGCAAAAGCACCCGTGTAAAGAGTGCAATTTCGATCTCCAAAAGGCCATTTTGGTCAGAATAATATAGCCAGGAGCCCTTATTTAGGTGGGAGAGAAGCTTTGATACTTGAGGTGATTGCGGCGCCATACTTTGCAACAAATTGCTGGATCTTCGCCCCGGCTGCAAATTCAGAGTGTTTCATTGTCGATCCGGGTATGGCCAATCCAAATTTGGTCTCCGAAATTCAATCAGTTTTAAAGAGATTCAATTTAAAGCCAATTGCTACCTTAATTACTCACGGACATTTGGACCACACATTTTCAGTCACGCCTTTTGCTAATCAATATGGCGTTCCCACCCTTATACATTCAAGTGATCGCAAATTGCTTACTGATCCTTATCGCGCGCTCTCTGTCGGCGGGGAGAGTCAACAAATTATGGCAGCTTTTGGCGTAACGAAATTTGAAGAGCCAGAGATTGTTCGAGAGATTGCAGATTTGGAGAAGTTCTCGCTTGCAGGTTTTGATTTGGAGATCAGTCATGCCCCTGGCCATACTCTCGGATCGGTAATGTTTATTGTTAATAACGAATTTTTAATCTCAGGCGATGTGCTCTTCGCAGGTTCAATTGGGCGAACAGATCTGCCTACCGGCTCAGCCAGCTCAATGCGAAATACCTTGAAATCCAAAATTTTGTCACTAAATGATGAATTAATTGTGCTACCTGGGCATGGTCCACAAACTACAATAGGAGGCGAGCGAAAGATTAACCCATATTTGCAGGAGAGCTTTCTGCAATCTAAACCAGGGCGAGGTGAGTAATGCGTGAGCTACAAGCCCCAAAGGGCGTGAGCGAGTATTTTCCACCGCGTGGTTCTTACTTTGAATTTGTTCGCGAAACTCTAATTGCTTGCGCTAAAGGCGCTGGTTATCAATTAATCGAACTTCCAGTATTCGAAGATACCGAATTATTTAAACGGGGAGTTGGCGAATCTACTGATGTAGTCTCAAAGGAGATGTACACCTTTGAAGATCGCGGTGGCAGATCGATAACTCTTAGGCCAGAAGGTACGGCAGGAGTTATGCGAAGTGTTATTGAACATAACTTAGATAAATTATCGCTTCCAGTTAAAGTTTGGTACTCCGGTGCCTTCTTCAGGGCAGAGCGCCCACAAGCTGGCCGTTATCGCCAGTTCTATCAAGTTGGTATTGAGGCTATTGGCGTCGATGATCCTGAAATCGATTTCGAGGTAATTTCTGTTGCAGATAGAGCATTTAAGAAGTTGGGGTTAAAGGCCTATCGACTAGATATTACATCTCTAGGTGACAGCGAGAGCCGAGCAAGACATCGGAAAGATTTAGTTGCCTATATCTCTAAGTTAGAGCTAGATGAGGCGAGTCAAGAACGCGCGAAGTTAAATCCGCTGCGACTCTTTGATGATAAGCGACCAGAGATTATTGCGGCGATGGCCGATGCTCCGGCTCTACTTGACTACCTCTCAGCTCAGAGCGCCGCTAATTTTTCTCGGGTGCAAGATTTGCTTAAGGCATCAGATATTGCCTTCACAATAAACCCTCGGATGGTTCGTGGCTTGGATTATTACACAGGAACTACTTTTGAGTTTGTTAGCGAGAAACTTGGCGCGCAATCTGGAATCGGTGGCGGTGGCCGATACGACGGTTTAATGGCAGAACTTGGCGGTAGTAACCTATCTGGAATCGGTTTTGGTATTGGGGTAGATCGCGTTCTCTTAGCCTGTGAAGCGGAAGGGCTCTTTGAAACGAGGATTTCGCTAGTGAACTTGGATCTTTTCTTAATCGCACTTGGATCTGACGAGAAGGCCTTAGCGGTCAAAATCTTAAATGAATTGCGCAACAAGGGAGTCAGCTGCGATATGGCTTATGGGGATCGTGCCTTAAAGGGTTCGATGAAATCAGCCGACAGAAGTGGAGCTAGATATAGCTTGGTAATTGGGCCTGACGAACTCGCGTCGGCAAAAGCAGGGCTAAAAGATATGAAAACAGGGGAGTCAAAAGAAGTTAGAATTGACACCTTAGATGAGCTAGCCACCTTGCTAACTACTAAATAATATATAAATATCGGAGTAAATTTAAATGATTAGAACGCATACTGCAGGCTCACTTCGTGCGAGCGATGTTGGATCGAAGGTAATTCTTGCTGGTTGGGTTGCGCGTCGCCGAGATCATGGTGGCGTGGCCTTCATCGATCTGCGAGATGCTTCAGGTGCAGCTCAGGTTGTAATCAATGATGAAGTTCTTGCGGGATCGCTACGCGCTGAATGGTGTGTACAAATCACTGGAACTGTCCGCATGCGTCCAGCTGGAAATGAAAATACAAATATTCCTACCGGAGAGATCGAAGTTCTCTGCCTAGAGCTTGAAGTTTTAAGTGAGGCAGCGGCGCTACCTTTCCCCGTTGATAGCGGAGATTTAAGCACTATCAGTGAAGAGGTACGACTCAAGTATCGCTATTTGGATCTTCGACGTGAAGGACCAGCTAAAAATTTGCGATTGCGATCCAAAGTTACCTCTGAAATCCGAAACGTTATGGATGAAGAGGATTTTCTCGAGATTGAGACCCCTTATTTAACTCGATCAACGCCTGAAGGAGCTCGTGATTTTCTGGTACCGGTGCGCCTTCAACCAGGTAGTTGGTATGCCCTCCCACAATCACCACAACTCTTTAAGCAACTGCTAATGGTTGCTGGCATTGAGCGTTACTACCAGATAGCTCGCTGCTTTCGTGATGAAGATTTCAGGGCCGATAGACAACCAGAATTCACGCAACTAGATATTGAGATGTCCTTTGTAGATCAAGAGGATGTATTGAAAGTTGCCGAGAAGATATTAGCTCGGGTATTTAAGAAGGTAGCAAATTATGAGATCGTGCTGCCTATTCCAAGGATGACATATTGGGAGGCGATGCGCAGATTTGGCTCTGATAAGCCGGATTTACGTTTCCAGGAAGAGTTAAGTGATTGCACGCAATATTTCTCTGCGACAACTTTCCGCGTCTTTCAGGCTGATTACGTTGGTGCAGTAGTAATGCCAGGCGGTGCAAATTCACCAAGGCGCGAGTTAGATGCTTGGCAGGATTGGGCGAAGGCGCGCGGAGCTAAGGGCCTTGCCTACATTTTGGTTGGTGAAGATGGAGTGCTTGGTGGCCCAGTTGCTAAGAATTTGAGTGAGAGTGAGCGCGCAGGTATCGCAGAGCAGGTAGGTGCCAAGAATGGTGATGCTATTTTCTTTGCAGCCGGAGATCAAATCTCATCGCTCAATCTTTTAGGCGCGGTACGTTTAGAAATTGGCAAGCGCTGCGATCTAATCGATGAAGCGGCCTGGAATTTCCTCTGGGTTGTTGATGCACCGATGTTTGAACAGATTGATAGCGCAGATAGCAATAGTGGTTGGACTGCGGTTCATCATCCTTTCACCGGACCTAAACCCGAATTTGCTGAGAGTTTTGATAAGGATCCAGCAAGCGCTCTTGCCTATGCCTATGACATTGTTCTAAATGGAAATGAGATTGGTGGCGGTTCGATTCGTATCCATGATCGTAAAATGCAGGCGCGGGTCTTTAACACTATTGGACTTTCAAAGGAAGAGGCCGAGAGCAAATTTGGCTTTCTACTAGAAGCGTTTAATTATGGACCACCACCCCACGGTGGAATTGCATTGGGATTAGATAGATTGTGCGCCTTGCTCGCAGGGGCTGACTCGATCCGCGAAGTTATTGCCTTTCCTAAAACGGCAAGTGGCGGCGATCCATTAACTGGAGCCCCCACACCCATTACAGAGCCACAGCGCAAAGAGGCCGGAGTCGATTTCAAAGCTGAAGTAAAGAATAAGGATTAATTCGGTGCCAATGTAGTAATTAACGCTAAGCGTGAAAGGTCAATCGGGTAGGCTCTGCATATGGGTCCAGGTGGAATCGCAACAATAATTGCAGCGTCATCGCTTCTCGTGATTGCTGTGGCTCTGGCCTACGCAGTAGTTAGGGTTGGTGGCTTGGTTGATGAAGCAAGAACTTCGATTCGAGATCTGACAATTGAGGTGACGCCCCTATTAGAGGAAGTCACAACGACAGTTGAATTAATAAATGGTCCACTACATAGTATTAATAAGGTAACCAAGACTGTAGAAGATTTGGGAACCAAGATCTCTGAATCAACGGAAAATTTCTTGGATAAGAATAAGATGGCGATGAATGCTGCAGGAGCAATTCTGGCGGTAACGCAGCTGAAGAAGAGTTCGGATTCCAAAAAAGCCGGAAAGGGTAAGAAGAAAAAAGCAGAGAGCTCGAGCCCTAAAGAGGCAAAATCTGAAGTGGAGTCTGAGTAGAAGCGTGAACTCTGCAGAGATCAAATCGCGTTGGTTAAACTTCTTTGAATCTGGAAATAGCCAAGGCCTAGCCCACACAGTAGTTCCTTCGGCCTCCCTAATCGCTGATGATCCAAACCTACTTTTAGTTAACGCTGGAATGGTGCCATTTAAACCATTTTTCCTGGGCGAGGTAAAACCACCATATGCGAGAGCAACTTCAGTTCAAAAATGTGTACGTACCCTTGATATAGATGAGGTTGGAAAAACAACACGTCACGCCTCGTTCTTTCAGATGTGTGGAAATTTCTCCTTTGGTGATTATTTCAAAGAGGGCGCAATCACCATGGCCTGGGAGTTGTTGACTAAACCTGTAAGCGAGGGCGGCTACGGATTTCCAGAGAAGAAACTCTGGGTTACCGTTTTTCAGAACGATGATGAAGCTGCAGATATTTGGCATAAGAAAATTGGCGTTCCAACTGAGCGAATTCAACGGCGCGGAATGGAAGATAATTTCTGGTCCATGGGCGTACCTGGTCCTTGCGGTCCTTGCTCTGAAATTTATTACGACCGGGGGCCTGCATACGGGAAAGATGGCGGACCTATTGCAGATGAGGATCGCTACTTAGAAGTATGGAACTTAGTTTTCATGCAGAACATGCGCGGCGCAGGATCGGGCAAAGAGGATTATCCGATTTTAGGTGAGCTGCCAGCTAAGAGTATTGATACCGGTTTAGGTTTAGAGCGCATGGCAGCCCTTCTTCAAGGCGTTGAGAATATTTATGAAATTGATACAACTATGCAGATATTAAATACTGCATCCGAGTTAACGGGTGTTAAATATGGCTCTAATGCTAAGAGTGATATTGCGCTACGTGTTATAGCTGATCATGCCAGAACTTCGATGATGTTAATCGGAGACGGAGTCCTGCCAGGCAATGAGGGTAGGGGCTATGTACTACGCAGAATGATGCGCAGAACGATTCGAAATATGCGAATTCTTGGTGCAAATGATCCGACATCAAAAGAATTAGTTGCCTCAGCCATTGGAGCTATGGGCGCTCAATATCCAGAGCTAATCGAAAACCAAGAGCGCATCACCGCAGTTACGGTAAATGAAGAGGAGTCATTCCTAACAACGCTAAAGAGTGGAACTCAGATCTTCGATGTAGCAGCCGCAGGGGCTAAGAAGAGCCAGGCGATAAAATTAGATGGCGATACCGTGTTCAAGTTGCACGACACTTATGGCTTTCCCTTTGATTTAACTCTCGAGATGGCATCTGAACAAGGGCTGAAGGTAGATGAGGAGGGTTTCCGTCGTCTTATGCGGGAACAGAAAGATCGTGCAAAGGCTGATGCCAGATTAAAGAAATCGGGCCATACCGATTTGAGTGAATACCGAAAAATTTTAGTTGGTGCTGGTGCCACACAATTTACTGGTTACAGCGAGATGAGCAGTGAGGCAAAAGTTGTAGGAATACTTATCGATGGCAAATCTGTTTCAGAGGCCGATATAAATAGCGATGTCGAAATTGTTCTAGATCGCACACCGTTTTACGCGCAAGGCGGAGGGCAGCTACCAGATGGTGGTCTAATAACGCTAGCCAATGGCGCAGTTGTTGAAATTGATGATGTACAGATTCCGGTTCCCGGTTTATATATCCATCGGGGTCAGATCATCTCTGGAAGTGTTGACCTAAATAATTCAGCTCTAGCTGCAATTGATATTGAGCGACGCCTAGCTATTTCTAGAGCGCATACTGCAACTCATATGGTTCATAAGGCTTTCCGCGAAGTTTTGGGGGAGAGCGCAACACAGGCCGGTTCTGAGAATTCACCAGGAAGATTCAGATTTGATTTTCCATCGACCGGCGCTGTTCCTGAGAGCGCGCTGGAAGAGGTCGAGGGTCGCGTAAATAATTTGTTACTGGAAAATTTGGCTGTAACTGCGAAGGTAATGACACAACCAGAGGCTAAAGCAATGGGGGCCATGGCGCTCTTTGGTGAAAAATATGGTGATCAGGTGCGTGTAGTCAGTGTTGGTGAGTGGGCACACGAGCTCTGCGGCGGCACGCACGTTCAATCCTCTGGTGAGCTGGGAATAGTTAAATTACTCTCGGAGTCATCAATTGGAGCCGGTGTAAGACGGGTTGAAGCGTTGGTCGGTCGAGATGCTTTTGGCTTTCTGGCTAGAGAACATTTATTACTGAACTCATTAACGCAATTAGTAAAGGGCAGTCGAGTCGAAGAGTTACCAGCCAAGATTGCAGATTTGATTGAGAGATTGCGAAGCGTAGAGAAAGAGCTAGCAATATTTAAGATTGCGCAAATACTTGCCTCTGCTAGTTCTTTAGTTTCAAAGAGTGAGAAAATTTCTGGACTAGAGGTTATCAGCGCTGAATTAGAGCCAGATATTTCGGGAGATGACCTGCGAACTATCGCGCTGGATTTAAGAAATCGCGTAACGGGCGGGGTAATTGTGCTTGCTTCCAAAGGTGATGAACGCTCTACTTTAGTAGTGGCATGTTCGAATGAGGCAGTGGCCATTGGCATAAAAGCCGGTGCGCTCGTGAAAGCTGGTTCGCAAATTCTTGGCGGGGGTGGCGGTGGCAAGGATGATTTTGCGCAAGGTGGTGGGATAAACCATCAGGAGATAGCCAGTGCACTTAGTGCAATTAAAAAGCTGGTAGGACAAGCTGCAGGTAAATAGGTGAGAGCGGGAAGGCGAATCGCCTTTGATTATGGTGATGTACGAATTGGTGTCGCTATAAGCGATGCATCTGGGTTGCTAGCACTTCCCCTAGAGCATATTCAAAATAATTCAGATTCCTTATTTAATGAATGTGGCGCACTTTTGGCAGAGCATGAACCGATCTATATTGCAGTTGGTTTTCCACTTCATATGAGCGGAAAAACTAGCGCTAAGAGCTCTGCTGTAGAAGAATTTTGTTCGAAGCTATCGCGTATTGCAAGCGCTCCTATCTATCTGATTGATGAGCGAATGACGACCGTTAGCGCGGGGCGGCTATTGAAGGAAGCTGGGTTGAATAGCAGGCAAGCTAGAACAGAGATTGATTCGCAGGCCGCAGTTGCCATCCTAGATGCGGCGCTTAATCAAGAGCGAATCCAAGGGCAACCGATTATGAAGTATGCAGAATGAATATCAGAAATAGGTTATCTCTTGCAACGATAATTCTATTTATGGCAATTCTTGCAGTAAATAATCTGCTGCCGCAGAAGGATTACCCGGCCAATAAGAGCGGCCCTGAGATTAATTTTGTTGTGGAGAATGGTGAGTTTGGCAGTGCGATTGCTACAAAACTGGTTACCTCTGGTGTGATTAAAAGCGCAGATGTCTTTATCGAAGAGTTCATCTCAAATCCTAAGGCACAAGGGATAAGTGCTGGCGTCCATAGAATTGAGAGCAAGGTACCTGCAACGGTGGCTATTGAACAGTTATTGGATCCCAAGCGTCTGGTCAATCAAGTGATTATACGAGAGGGGACAAATCTAGGTGATGTAATTAAAGTACTTAAAAAGAGTGAGAATATTGATGCCGAGGAATTTTCAAGAGAGAGTCTGCAACTGGTCTCACCACTCTTCCCAGAGCTCTCGAAATCTTTAGAGGGGTCGCTATATCCAGCGCACTATTCTTTTGCTCCAGGCACTTCTTTGATATCAGCGCTAGAGCAGATGGTAGCTAAAGCGAAATCAGTGGCTTCATTTACCGGATTAGACATTGGGTTTGAGGGTTACAACGCTTATGAAGTTCTAACTATTGCCTCTATGGTTCAAGTTGAGGGTGATCCGACTAATTTCGAGAAGGTCGCACGAGTTATTTACAATCGATTAAAGATTGGAATGCCATTGCAGCTGAATGCAACTGTCCAATATGCAAGCAATAAGAGAGGAGAGATTCTGGTTACAAACGAAGATACCAAGATCATCTCGCCATACAACACCTACAGAGTCGTTGGATTACCCCCAACCCCAATATCAAATCCAGGCTCGGCAGCTATCTCTGCATCCTTAAAACCTGCCAGCGGGAGTTGGATCTATTTCATTACAGTTGCTCCTGGAGATACCCGATTCACCAGTGACTTTGAAGAATTTTCAGGATGGAATATGGAGTTCAATAGAAATGTTGCAGCTGGAGTTTTTAAATGATTAAGGCCGCGGTACTTGGCTCACCAATTGCACATTCACTCTCACCAAAGATCCATCGCAGAGCTTATGAATTTTTGGGAATTGCCGGAAGTTATGATGCGATTGAAGTAGGAGAAGATGAGTTAGCGAATTTCTTTGAGTCAGAGCGCAGCCTTGAGTGGAGCGGCTTCTCATTAACTATGCCGCTTAAAGAGGCGGTAATAAAACTTAATTGTGAGGTGTCACAGATTGCAAAGCTCTGCAATTCTGGTAACACCTTGTATCGCCGAGAGTCACAATGGTCTGTGACATCTACTGATTATCTGGCATTTAGGAATCTAGTTAATCTAAAGGGTGGTGAGAAGGTGGCAGTTATTGGTGGCGGAGGCACAGCTAGAGCGGCGATAGGCGCTCTTAACGAGAAGGTCGCGACGGTCGACGTTTTCTTGCGCAATCCCAAAAGGCAGAGCGCACTTGTTGCTGCAGCACCCGACTTACAATTAAAGTTCTTAGAGATGTCTACTCAGTTAAGTGGTTATGACCTAATTATTCAGACTACTCCTGCTGGTGCAATAGATGAGCTACTTGTAACAGAGCTTGAGGTGACTGGAAAGTTACTTGAATGTTTATATATGCCATGGCCAACGAAATTTGCAGAGAGGTATTTAGATGCGCAGCTGGAAGTTATATCAGGGGGTCAACTCTTGGTAGAGCAGGCTATGTTTCAAGTTGAGCTCTTCGCTCATGTGAAAGTAGATTTTGAAGCTATGCGACCCCTACTACTTGCCGAAATTACGGAGTAATCGTTATCCACAGCTGAAATAGGTTGGAATAGATTTGGGTTAAGTTCAAGTAATGCAGACTTGGATATCACTTAGCACCTTCTTCTTTTTTGGAGTTCGAATATCCATAAGCGATCTGCTCCTTCGCAAAATTCGAAATGTTGATCTGGGCTACTTTGTATCCGCCTCCATTCTGGCGAATTTTGAGGAGCTTTCGAATTTCGAATATGAATCACTATTTTGTACGCTAATCACATGTATATCTCTTTACGCTTTTTCTGGTGGTCGAATTGGGGCTGGAGATTTGAAACTCCTTGCTGCGATGTCAATCTGGCGCCTTGATTTTCTAGATTGGCTCTACAGCTTCGGACTCTCTTGGATTCTGGGCGGTATTGTGGCGCTCGTTTTAATGCTGGCTAAGAGAGCTAATTCTGGCAGCATCGCCTTTGGACCAATGATATTTTTTGGATTTGCCATCGGCAGATAGCTAAATACTGCACAAGGATTGGAAGAATCTGAGAGAATAGGAGCTAGATTTAGGGATTTGATTAACTTCCATACAGAACTTAGGGGTATATAAATTGATTCGTTGGTTAACTGCTGGTGAATCCCATGGACCTGCTTTAAGCGCAATTTTAGAAGGAATGCCCGCACATATTGAAATTACTACTGAGATGATCGGCGCAGATTTAGCCAGACGTCGCCTCGGCTTTGGCAGAGGCGCTAGACAGAAATTTGAAGCAGATGAGTTATCGATTCTTGGCGGCGTCCGTCATGGCAAAAGTCAGGGTGGTCCGATCTCACTGCAGATAGCTAATTCTGAGTGGCCAAAATGGTCGAAGGTAATGGCCCCAGATATTATTGCCGCAGATGAGCTAGCTGAGCTAGCAAGAAATGCGCCGTTAACTAGACCTCGACCTGGACATGCTGATCTAGTTGGAATGCAGAAGTACGGATTCGATGACGCAAGAGCAATATTAGAGCGTGCTAGCGCAAGAGAGACTGCAGCAAGAGTTGCACTCGGGGCAGTTGCGCGAGCGTTCTTAAAGCAGAGCGTTGGTATCGAAATCATTAGCCATGTTCTCTCTATCGGTAGCGCATGCGCTCCATTGGATTACGCAATTCCAGAGGCAAGTGATCGTGAAAAAATCGATGGCGATCCGGTGCGCGCTGCAGATAAAAAACTAAGCGATGCGATGGTCGCTGAAATAGAGAGCGCACATAAAGATGGTGACACCTTAGGTGGTGTTGTCGAAGTTCTTGCCTTCGGTCTTCCAGTTGGACTTGGATCTCACACTCATTGGGATCGCCGTCTTGATTCGAAATTAGCCGCCGCGCTAATGGGAATTCAAGCAATTAAAGGTGTTGAAGTTGGCGATGGTTTTGAATCAGCTCGCCGCAGAGGATCCAAGGCTCATGATGAGATTGAGAAGAATTCAGCCGGAAAAATTGTTCGGCGAACGGATCGCGCAGGTGGGACTGAGGGTGGCATGAGTAATGGCGAAGTTCTTCGGGTACGTGCTGCGATGAAACCAATCTCAACAGTTCCAAAGGCCCTCGATACTGTTGATGTTGCAACAGGTGAAGCGGCAAAGGCGATAAATCAGAGGTCAGATGTATGCGCAGTTCCTGCAGCTGGAATAGTGGCAGAAGCAATGGTTGCATTGGTGTTAGCTGATGTAGTTTTAGAGAAGTTTGGCGGCGATAGCGTTGCAGAGGTAAGGCGAAATTTCGAGAGTTTCATCGCCAATCTAGGGATCTCCTAAATGCCTAGAGTTGTACTGATCGGGCCACCAGGAGCGGGAAAATCTTCGGTGGGAAGAGCTATCGCACGAATCTTAGATTGCGATGTTCTGGATACTGATATCGAGATTGAGAAGCGCGCTGGTAAAAAAATCTCAGAGATTTTTACTGATGATGGTGAAGCTTCGTTTCGTGCCCTTGAAAAAATTGCCGTCTTGGATGCATTGGAAACTGCGACTGGTGTCCTAGCACTTGGCGGGGGATCAGTTTTAGATATTGATGTGGCGGATTCGCTTCGGAAGAGTAAAATTCCTGTTGCTTATTTACAGGTTTCGATTTCGCAGGCGGCACCTCGAGTTGGATTTAATAAAGAGCGGCCACTTCTGACTATCAATCCTAGGCAACAGTGGATGGCGCTGATGGAAGTTCGAAAACCAATTTATGAAGGACTTGCGACAATGCAGGTAAGTACAGATAATCGGAAACCAGCTGAGGTTGCACAAGAGATCGTAGATAAGCTCGCGAGTGTGTTATGAAATCTATACTTATAAAAGCTGAGCGCGAGTATGAGGTTGCCTTCGAGGCTCCTTGGCGGGACGCTATATTAAATGTAATTAATATTCACAACAAGGTTCTTATTGTAGTTTCAGAAAATTTAGCCGCGCTCATAGGGATCAACGAATTTAGCTCTGCCAAAGTGAAGGTTGTAACTACTCCAGATGGTGAAAGCAGTAAGTCTGAGGAATTTTTGATGCAGATGTGGCGCGAGTGCGCAGATTTTGGTCTCACAAGAAGTGATTGCATAGTTGCAATAGGTGGGGGAGCGACGACCGATGTCGGTGGCTTCGTGGCTGCAACCTGGCTCCGCGGTATCTCTTGGCATGCAATTCCAACATCTTTGGCAGGAATGGTTGATGCGGCTATCGGCGGGAAGACTGGTATCAATAGCAGCTCAGGAAAGAATTTAATAGGTGCCTTTCACTCACCTGATTCGGTGATAATCGATATTACTTTCCTGGAGTCACTTCCAGATCGCGACTTTCAAGCAGGCATGGCCGAGGTAATCAAATGTGGTTTTATAGCTGATCCAGAGATTCTCGAACTCGCAATGAATGCAAAATCTAATATTGCCCAATTGGTGCACCGAAGTGTGCAGGTGAAGGCTAAAGTAGTTAGTTCGGATTTCAAGGAGAGCAAATTGCGTGAAATTCTGAATTATGGACATACCTTGGGACATGCAGTGGAGAAGTTAGAGGATTACAAGTTGCGCCATGGTGAGGCGATCTCAATCGGTCTGATGTTTGCTGCGCAGCTAAGTAGCGTTCGTGGTGAATTAGATGGTGAAACTGTTGCCAGACATAAAGAGCTATTAGAGATCTTTAACCTACCCACAAGTTATTCAAAGAGCGCCTTGCCTGCACTTATGGATTTAATGGCCAGCGATAAGAAGTCGCGGGGAGGTCAGCTACGTTTCATTGGCTTGAAGGGAGTAGGTCAGCCGATGTGGATTGAAGATGTAACTTCCCAGCAGATAGCCCAAGCCTATGAGAGGATTTCACAATGACATCTAAGGGTTCTAAGAAAATACTGGTACTTAATGGACCAAATCTCGGTCGGTTGGATCTTAGAGATTCAAAGATTTATGGCGATTTAGATTTTGCAGGGTTGGCCTCGCTAATCACACAGGCAGGTGCCGAGTTGGGGTTGGTTTGCGATATTAGACAGAGCGATAGCGAAGTTGAAATGATCTCTTGGCTCCACGAGGCTGCAGATAAGAATATTCCAGTAATAATCAACCCAGCAGCTTTCACGCACTACTCATATGCGATTCGTGATGCTGCCGATATGGTTGCAGCGCCGCTAATTGAAGTGCATCTCTCAAATCCAATGTCTCGCGAGGAGTTCCGACACACCTCAGTAATCTCAGGAGTGGCTAATGGAACTATTGCGGGTTTTGGCCCAGACTCATATCGTCTTGCGCTAATTGCAATTTCGCGCATGTAGTTCGGGTATTCTTCTCTTCTTGAGAGCAATAGATATAAGGGCGCGATAAAAGGCTTTAATTTAACTGGAAATGGGATTCGAATTATGGCAACTACAAATGATTTAAAGAACGGCATGACTTTAGATATTGATGGTCAGCTCTGGAACGTTGTTGAGTTTCAGCATGTGAAGCCTGGCAAAGGTCCAGCCTTCGTTAGAACTAAATTAAAATCCGTTATTACTGGAAAAGTTATAGATCGAACCTTCAACGCCGGAGTCAAGGTGGATGTAGCAGTTTTAGAGAAGCGAGATATGACCTTCCTCTATCGCGATGGTGATGATTTTGTTTTTATGGATCAGAAGACTTTCGATCAGATGAATATTTCTGAGCAAATTGTTGGAGATGCGGCAGATTACATGTTAGAAAATTGTGAAGCCAATGTTGCTATCCATGAAGGAAATCCGCTTTATATTGATCTTGCCGCTTCAGTCGAACTTACAGTTACCTATACAGAGCCAGGGTTACAGGGAGATCGCTCCTCTGGTGGTACGAAACCTGCAACTGTTGAAACCGGAATAACTATCCAAGTTCCACTTTTTATAAAGCAGGATGAGAAGGTCCTAGTTGATACCCGGACCGGGGCTTATTTAGGTCGCGCAAACTAGTGAGTGCTCGCCGAAAGGCGCGCAAACGGGCGCTGGATTTTCTATATGAGGGCGAGATGCGAGGAGCAGATGCGCTTGCGCTGCTGGCCTCAAGGCCAGCTAATGAACTGTCAGAAGGGCTTTATGTCACGGCGATACTCGAGGGAGTAGCAGCTAATAAAAGTAAGATTGATGAATTAATTATGACTTATGCGCAGGGTTGGGATATGGATCGAATGCCTGCCATCGATAGAAATATCCTACGTATTGCGCTCTTTGAGATACTTTTCTCAGCAGAGATTGATGATCAGATTGCCGCCTCTGAAGCAGTAGATATCGCAGGCGAGCTATCTACAGATGATTCCGCGAAGTATATAAATGGTGTATTGGGACGTGTGATTGTTCTAAAACCTTCTCTGGGGATCTAATTTCTAAGTTCTAGTAGCCAGAAGTAGTCGATTTTCAGCTAGCCATTCATAAGTAGTTGTCTCGGTGCGATTAAGTAGAAGTGCTAGCGTGGTTAAATCACTATTGCGAATCGAGAGAACTTCACCATTCCAATCTCGTCGCTTGGCACATAGAAGAGTTAGAAAATTCTGCAAAATTCCAATCTCTGTACTTGGAACTTTGAGTTGGAGAGTTCTTCGAATGTCTAGGGTAATTCGCCCATCGGGCTTTGAAATCAGCTCGGGAGCTAGACCCAGGAGTTGATCAAGGGGGACTTGGTAGAAATTTGCCAGGCTGATTGCTTTCTTGATCGAAAGAGCCCGATCGCAGCGTTCATATGAACCAACAACCACGGCTTTCCAAATTCCTTCAGACTGGATTTCTACTTCCCTAAGGGTCAGATTTTTTGATTTTCTGATCGATTTAATAGCTGCGGCTATATCTTCTATTGACCGTTCGGGGACATTTATCATGGGTGGAGATTAGAAGGGAGGGCTCCTTGATGGATTTGTCTGTCCACAGGTGGTATCTTTTGGCAGCCCGAGAGGCAAGAAAGTCCTTTAACGATCCGTCCTGAGAGGCGGCGAAGGAGATTTAAATGGCTATTGTTTTAGATGGCGACGATATAGGTCGCGCGCTTAAGCGCATTGCTCACGAAATTATTGAGCGAAATCATGGTTTATCAAATGTAGTACTCCTTGGAATACCTACTCGCGGGGCCTATCTCGCAGAGCGCATCGGAAGCTTTCTGACTCAAATTCAAGAGAGCGTTCCAGTCGGAACCCTAGATGCCACACTTCACAGGGATGATCTGAGGCTGCGACCACCGCGACCACTTCTCCCGACTTTAATACCTTCTAGTGGGATTGAAGGAAAAGATGTCGTGCTAGTAGATGATGTTCTCTACTCAGGGCGCACAATCAGGGCAGCATTGGATGCAATAGGCGAGATTGGGCGGCCACGAAGCGTGCAGTTAGCTGTGCTTGTGGATCGGGGGCATAGAGAGCTCCCTATCCGAGCCGACTTTGTTGGCAAGAATATTCCTACTTCGGCATCTGAATCGGTGCGAGTTCACCTCGCGGAGTTAGATGGGAAAGACTGTGTTGAGATTGTGGGTGTCTCTTAAATGAAGAAGCATCTTCTCTCTATCGATGACTTAAACGCACAAGAGGTTATTGAAATTTTAGATACTGCCTTCCAATTAGCAAATATCTCTGATGGGGCAACAAAGAAATTGCCAACACTACGTGGTCGCACAGTCGTCAATTTATTCTTTGAAGATTCAACTAGAACTCGAATTTCTTTCGAGTCAGCTGCTAAGCGACTCTCAGCCGATGTAATTAACTTCAATGCTAAGGGATCTAGCGTAAGTAAGGGTGAATCCTTAAAAGATACAGCGCAGACTCTCCAAGCTATGGGCGCTGATGCAGTTGTCATAAGACATAACGCATCTGGAGCAGCTCAACGCCTGGCAGATTCTGGCTGGATAAGTGCATCGGTAATCAATGCTGGTGATGGCACCCACGAACATCCAACGCAAGCACTCCTTGATGCTTATACGATTCGAGAGAAGTTTCCAGAATTTAAGAGTGATTTTTCAGGCCTACACGTTGCAATTGTTGGCGATATCTTGCATTCGAGAGTGGCGCGCAGCAACGTTCTGCTACTAACTAAATTGGGAGCAAAGGTAACGCTGGTATCACCTCCCACCTTGATGCCGGTTGGTATCTCGGCTTGGCCTGTGGAGATTTCATATGATCTAGATGAGGTCATTGGCGCAGTCGATGTTCTGATGGTACTTCGCCTGCAATCTGAACGAATGGCAGCTTCATACTTTCCGACAGAGCGTGAGTACTCTCGCGGTTATGGATTAGATAAATTGCGTCTGGACTCTTTAAAGAAGAGCGCAATTGTGATGCATCCAGGGCCGATGATTAGAGGGCTAGAAATTTCAGCAGAGAGTGCTGATTCCCATAGATCAGTTGTATTAAATCAGGTTGCAAATGGAGTTCTTGTGCGAATGGCAGTTCTGTATCAGCTATTAGGAGGAGCAGCGCTAGGTGGAACCAGCGCACAGATAGATAAATCTGGAGATTCAAGAGAGGTGAGTGCATAAATGCAGATCACGATCAAAAGTGCGAGATTGCTTGATGGCCAGGTTGTGGACTTAGTACTTGAGAATGGTGTGATCTCTAATATTGGCAGTGACTTGAAATTCGGGAAAATCGTTGATGTCGGATCCAATTTATTAATACCCGGACTAGTTGATCTACATACCCATCTACGTGAGCCTGGTCGTGAAGATTCAGAGACAGTTGCAACCGGAAGTATGGCTGCAGCAAAGGGCGGATACACGGCGATTTCGGCGATGGCAAATACATCACCAGTTGCAGATACAGCCGGTGTAGTTGAACAGGTTTATCGTCTGGGCCAAGAGGCTGGGTTCTGCGATGTCTTCCCAATCGGCGCGGTTACGCAAGGGCTAAATGGAAAGAACCTTGCCGAACTTGGTGCGATGGCAAATTCCAGCGCCAAGGTACGAATTTTCAGCGACGATGGTAAGTGTGTCTCTGATGCGCTACTAATGCGCCGGGCACTCGAGTATGTAAAGACATTTAACGGAATTATTGCCCAGCATGCCCAAGAGCCTTCGCTAACTGTTGGTTCGCAGATGAACGAGGGCATAGTCTCGTCAAAACTAGGACTTACTGGCTGGCCCGCTGTTGCTGAGGAAGCGATTATAGCTCGCGACATCCTCTTAGCCGAACATGTGGGATCTAGGTTGCATATCTGCCATCTAACTACAGCAGGTGGCGTAGAACTCGTACGATTTGCAAAATCCCGCGGAATAAATGTAACTGCCGAAGTTACTCCACATCATCTATTACTAACGGATGAATCAGTTGCAAATTACGATCCGATATTTAAGGTAAATCCGCCGCTACGAACTAAGAGTGATGTCGCAGCGCTACGAGCGGGACTTGCTGATGGAACAATCGATATAGTTGGTACAGATCACGCTCCGCATCCACTTGAAGATAAAGATTGTGAGTGGCAGAGCGCAGCCTTTGGCATGGTGGGCCTTGAAACGGCGTTATCAGTCGTAGCTAAATCTATGATTGATACCAAGTTATTTGGTTGGAAGGAATTAGTTGATCGAATGTCAATCGCCCCGGCGCGAATAGCAGGTTATACAAATCATGGGCAGGAGATCAAGGTGGGCGCTGTTGCAAATCTTGCGATTATCGACACTGACGCTACTTGGAAGGTTGAACGCCATAGACTCTCCTCAAAGAGCAAGAACACGCCATTTGAAAATATTGAACTGCCCTCAAAGGTGGTACATACCTTCTTCAACGGTCGTCATATTTTGGATGGATCAGAGATTTTGAATGGAGCCGGCAATTGAGCAGAGCCTTTCTAGTTCTAGATGATGGAACTGTCTTTGAGGGCGAGAGCTGGGCTGCGGTCGGTGAAACATTTGGGGAAGCGGTATTTCAGACAGGAATGACCGGGTATCAAGAGACGTTAACTGATCCGAGTTATCATAAGCAGATTGTTATTATGACAGCTCCACATATTGGCAATACCGGTATGAATCCTGAGGATGAAGAATCTTCTAAGATCTGGGTGAGCGGTTTTGTAGTTCGAAATCCTTCGCCGGTCGTAAGCAATTGGCGGGCAACACGTAGCCTTGAGGATGATTTAATTGCACAGAATATTGTTGGTATTAAGGGAGTCGATACCAGAGCAATTACTAGACATCTGCGCAATTTGGGCTCGATGCGCGTTGGAATTTTTTCAGATACATTACTGAAACGTGATGAGATGGTTATAAAGGTTCGCAAATCACCGCAGATGTCTGGTGCTTTTCTCGCCGATGATGTTTCAACACAGAATCAATATGTTGTTCCTGCGATAGGAGAGCGCAAGTTCAAGGTAGTCGCTCTGGATATGGGAATTAAGGGCGCAACTCCTAGATCAATGTCACAGCGTGGAATTGAAGTACATGTAATCCCATCTCGCTCAACTATGAAGGATATTCTTGCGCTCAATCCAGATGGCATTTTTCTCTCAAATGGACCTGGTGATCCCGCCACTATGGTGGAGATGATTGCGCTGGTGCGTGAAATTCTCTCCGCAAAGATTCCACTCTTTGGGATCTGCTTCGGACACCAGATAATTGGTCGGGCACTTGGCTTTGATACTTTTAAATTACCCTTTGGACATCGAGGAATTAATCAACCAGTCAAGAATTTACGGAGTGGGGCAGTAGAGATAACGGCGCACAATCATGGATTCGCAGTAGCGGCTCCGGTTGAAGGTGATTTTAATACCATTTATGGTTCGGGATTTGTGAGTCATATCTGTCTAAATGATGGCGTAGTAGAGGGCCTTGAGTTATTGGAGACTCCAGTATTTAGCGTCCAGTATCACCCAGAGGCTGCTGCAGGGCCACATGATGCGAGTTATCTATTTGATCAATTTGTAAATCTCATGGAGAGATCACAGGTGAGCAATGCCTAAAGATCATTCGATAGAGAGCGTCTTAGTTATTGGAAGTGGTCCGATAGTTATCGGCCAGGCCTGTGAGTTTGATTATTCGGGAACTCAGGCCTGTCGAGTTCTGCGAGCCGAAGGCATCAGAGTAATTTTAATTAATTCAAACCCAGCCACGATTATGACCGATCCAGAATTTGCAGATGCCACTTATGTAGAGCCAATAACTCCTGAAATTATTGAGCAGATTATTTTAAAGGAGCGACCAACGGCAATTCTTGCGACTTTGGGCGGTCAGACCGCACTAAACGCTGCGATGCAGTTGTATGAGCGCGGTTCACTCGAGCGGCTAGGTGTTAGGTTAATTGGCGCAGATATTCCAGCTATTAAGCGAGGAGAAGATCGCAAAACCTTTAAGGAGATTGTCGCCAAGATCGGAGGATCTTCAGCGAAATCAATTATCTGTCACACGATGGATGAGTGCATAGCTGGCGCAGCCATACTCTCTTATCCGGTAGTAGTGCGGCCATCCTTCACTATGGGCGGGCTGGGATCTGGGATTGCGTATAACCAAAAAGAGCTTGAGTTGATAGCAGGTGCCGGACTTCGCCACAGCCCTACTACAGAAGTTCTTTTAGAGGAGTCGATTATTGGCTGGAAGGAATTTGAATTAGAAGTTATGCGCGATCACAAAGACAACGTAGTTATCGTGTGCAGTATTGAGAATATCGATCCGATGGGCGTGCACACTGGCGATTCAATCACAGTCGCGCCCGCTCTTACGTTAACTGATGTCGAGTATCAGAAGTTGCGCAATCTCTCGATTGAAATTATTCGTGAAGTAGGCGTGGCAACAGGTGGATGCAATATTCAATTTGCAGTCAATCCTGCAGATGGTCGAATAATCGTGATAGAGATGAACCCTAGAGTTTCAAGATCATCGGCACTTGCCTCGAAAGCAACGGGTTTTCCGATTGCAAAGATTGCGACAAAACTTGCTATTGGTTATACCTTAGATGAGATTCAAAATGATATTACGAAGTCAACACCAGCTTCCTTTGAACCAACGCTAGATTATGTCGTAGTAAAAGTTCCCCGCTTTGCCTTTGAAAAATTTCCAGAGGCTGATACTAAATTGACTACAACAATGAAGAGCGTTGGCGAGGCGATGGCAATCGGTCGTTCATTCCCGGAAGCTCTACAGAAAGCGCTGCGCTCAGTTGAGAAGAAGGGGAGTAGCTTTCATTGGAACACAGGTGGGGTAACAAAGGACTATCTCCTCTCAGCTATGGCGATTCCAACTGAACATAGGTTGCAACAGATTCAGTTAGGACTTTTTATGGGAGCTAGCATCGAAGAAGTCTTTGAGGCAACTAAAGTTGATCCCTGGTTCTTGGCGCAGATTATTGGAATAAATGAGATTGCACAGGAGATCCAATCACATTCAGAGATACCAGATGAGCTGCTTCGCATCGCTAAGAGCAATGGTTTTTCCGATTTGCAGATTGCAGATTTGACCAACCAGAGCCCCGAGTCGATTGCAGCGTCTCGGTCAAGGATTAATCTTCATCCGGTCTATAAGACGGTCGACACCTGTGCGGCAGAATTTGAAGCTCACACTCCTTACTACTATTCAAGCTATGACTTAGAGAGTGAAGTTTTGAAACGCAATCGGCCTGCGGTTGTTATTCTGGGTAGTGGGCCAAATCGCATTGGGCAGGGAGTTGAATTTGATTATTCGTGTGTTCATGCGGCCTTCGCACTGAAGAGCGCTGGTTACGAGACGATTATGATTAATTGCAATCCTGAAACGGTATCAACCGATTACGACACTTCCGATCGTCTCTACTTTGAACCACTTACCCTGGAAGATGTCCTCGAAGTAATTCGTGCCGAAGAGGCAGCTGGTCCGATTGTTGGTGTTATCGCGCAACTTGGCGGACAGACCCCACTTGGGCTAGCTCGGGGGCTACAAGATGCGGGAATAAAGATTCTTGGAACTTCACCTGACGCTATTGACCTTGCGGAAGATCGTGGAAAATTTGGCGAAATACTGCGAGTTAACTCACTTGACGCTCCGGAATTTGGAATGGCAGATACCTTCGATGAGGCAGTAAAGATTGCCACTCGAATTTCTTATCCAGTTCTGGTTAGACCATCATTTGTACTAGGTGGCCGCGGAATGGAGATTGTCTACGATGATGACTCGCTAGCTGAGTTCATTCTTAAGGCAACTGAGATTACTCCCAACCATCCAGTGCTGATTGACAAATTTTTGGATGATGCAATCGAGATTGATGTAGATGCTCTCTACGATGGCGAAGAGCTATATCTGGCTGGTGTAATGGAGCACATTGAAGAGGCCGGTGTTCATTCTGGAGATTCAGCATGCGTACTTCCTAGCTTCTCGATTAGTACGAAGTTGCGCGATGAGATTCGAGTTGCAACAGAGAAGCTTGCTCGGGGAATCGGAGTTCGAGGCCTGATTAATATTCAATTCGCAGTTGCTAAAAACGCTAGCGCAGAAGAAAAGTTGTACGTTTTAGAGGCAAATCCGCGCGCATCTAGAACTGTGCCATTTGTAAGTAAAGCAACCGGAAATCCACTCGCTAAGTGTGCAGCACTGATTTCAACTGGGGTAGCTATCTCGGAGTTACGTCAGAGCGGGTTACTTCCAAAAATCGGAGATGGTGTAGCCAAGGGAATATCGGTTAAAGAGGCAGTACTTCCATGGAATCGCTTCCGAAGATTGGATGGAACTGGAGTTGATTCAGTTCTTGGGCCAGAGATGAGATCTACTGGAGAAGTTATGGGCATTGCAAATACTTTCGGTGAAGCCTATTCGAAGAGTCAGAGTGCATCTTTCGGTGCGCTCCCAAAATCTGGTGCAGTCTTTCTCTCGCTATCAGAGCGGGATAAAGCCTCCGCCTTGGAGCCATCCCGCACCTTGAGCAATCTTGGATTTAAACTTTTTACGACCCAAGGAACCCATGATTTCTTAAGTTCAGGTGGCGTTGAGTCAGAGCTAGTACGTAAGCACTCGCAAGGGCGCGGGACAAATGGTGAGCTCACGGCTGTGGACTTAATAAGAGAGGGCGTGGTGGGATTAGTTATAAATACGCCTCTTGGTCGGGGAACAAGACAGGATGGATGGATGATACGTACTGCTGCAATTCAACGCGGGGTTCCATGCATAACAACGATCGCAGGTTTTAAGGCCGCTGTCGCAGGAATCTCGGATTTACAGGATAGGTCTTTTGATATTGCTTCATTACAAGAGTGGCTGTCGGTGATCGAATGAGCACCATAAATAAGAATGCCCAACAGATTGCTGCTGAAATTATAAGTAACAAGAAAGTAGGCGCCTATCACCACATCGTCTTTGCTGTTGGTGATATTGCAAGCCATGTCAAGCCCGGAAATTTTGTAGCCATTTCGGTCGGTGGCGAAAATAGTTCAATGGTCTTGCGGAGAGCGTTTGCAATCTATAGAACTATTGATCGCGGAGCTACTGGCGGCGCACTTGAGATAGTGGTTGCACCACATGGAAGTGGAAGTACCTGGCTCACTGCTCAGATGCCTGGGGTAAAGGTTGATTTGATCGCACCGCTGGGGACCTCATTCGGCATTCCAACAGAGCCGGTTCGCGCGCTATTAGTAGGTGGTGGCTATGGAAGTGCTCCGTTATTTGGACTCTCAGAGGTATTAAAAAATAGAGGCTGTCGAGTGGATATGGTTCTCGGTGCAAGTACCGCGATGAAAATTTATGCACCACTAGATGGCAAACGATCAGTGAGCAGCCTAACGATTACCACCGAGGATGGTTCGACAGGGCTGACTGGAAAAGTTACCGATGTGCTAGCTGAAATTATCGAAACAAACCAGATCGACATTATTTATTCGTGTGGGCCAATGGGAATGTTAGAGGCGATCAACAAAGTAGCAAGTGAGCTTGGGATCATGCATCAATGTGCCGTGGAAGAGGCAATGGCGTGTGGCGTCGGAGTCTGCATGACCTGCGTGCTTCCGATCAAGGGGAGTGATGGTCAGATAAGAATGCTTCGCTCTTGTATAGATGGTCCGGTAGTTGATGGAGATAGTGTTATCTGGGAAGCTAAACGAACAATCCCTGAAGGAACTTGGGGTACAAATTAATGTTCAATTTCCAGACAAGCATTGGTCAAGTTAATTTTGCGAATCCAATCTTCACAGCTAGTGGATGCGCAGGATCTGGAAGAGAGCTTGCGCAATTTTTTAACTTAACGGAGCTTGGCGCGATAGTGACTAAATCGATTATGTTGAAGGCGCGGTCTGGGCGCGCAACACCACGCATGGCAGAGACTCCCAGTGGAATGTTAAATTCAATTGGACTCCAGGGACCAGGAATTGATCTCTTCCTTGAAAAAGATATTCCTTGGCTACGCGAACAAGGCGCGAATATCGTTGTCTCTATCGCGGGTGAAAGCGTAGAGGATTATGCAGTTTTAGCAAGAAAGCTACGTTCGGTACCCGGAATCAGCGCGCTTGAAGTGAACATCTCCTGTCCAAATGTGGAGAATCGTGGTCAAGTTTTTGCCTGCCATCCCACAACTGCCAGAGCAGCTATTGAAGCGGTTCGCAGGAACATTGGTGGCGAACTACCAATAATTGCAAAGTTAACACCAGATGTAACGAGCATTGTCGATATCGCAACTGAGGTAGTTTCAGCTGGAGCAGATGCCCTTGCGTTAATAAATACGGTTCTTGGGATGGTTATAGATACCAACTCGATGCGCCCCAAATTAGCTGGAAAAACTGGCGGATTATCTGGTCCTGCTATACGACCGATTGCTGTGCGGGCCATTTATCAGGTGCGTGAGGCGATGCCAAATGTAAATATTTTAGGAATGGGTGGCGTGGCAAGTGGTCGCGATGCCTTCGAGTTAATTCTTGCTGGTGCCAGTGCGGTTTCAATAGGCACTGCAACCTTTGGTGATCCATCTGCTGCGATGAGAATCAAGAGAGAGCTGCAGGATGAATTGGTCTCTCATGGCTTTGATTCATTGCACGAAGCTATTGGCTACGCCCACCGTAGCGATGGAGGGTTGCGATGAAGAGTGCAGCAAAGTTGAGCGCATCACCGATAATTCTGGCACTAGATACAAAGGATTTGGATACGGCGAAAGGTTGGATCGAGGCGACCAATACTTCGGTAAAGATTTACAAGGTTGGACTTGAATTTTTCCTGAAATTCGGTCGTATAGGTTTATTGGAGCTTAGAGATTGTGGTGAATTTGAACTCTTTTTAGATCTCAAATTGCATGACATTCCAAATACCGTTGCCGGGGCTGTTAAAGGTGTGGCTGATTTGGCTCCAAAATTCCTTACTGTTCATGCCAGTGGTGGCTCGGAGATGATCGCAGCAGCAAGTCAAGTGGATCCAAATATTTCGATAACTGCGGTAACTATTCTGACTTCGCTCAGTGATTCGGAATTGGTTAAGATAGGTTATCGCGGAGGCGCGCTAGAGAGTGCGCTTGACCTCGCAAAATTAGCTATCGATTCAGGCGCCAAATCTATTGTCTGCTCACCGTTTGAAGCTAGTGAGATTCGTAGCGCAGTTGGTAAGGAGATTTCGATTATTACACCCGGAGTAAGACCAGAGGGTAGTAAACTAGGTGATCAGAAGCGAGTAATGACACCGGCGCAGGCGATTGCAACTGGAGCTAATTATCTAGTGATTGGACGCCCAATTACCGATCTATCTAAGGTCTCGTTAGATGCGATGCGAGAGGGCGCAGCGAAGATTTTATCGAGCATTAATTAGGCGCAAATAATTATGGAGAATCGGCCACCTAGACGCAGTAAAGATGAGCTTGCCAGGTCAGGAGCTCTTGCGATATCGGCTAGGCGAGAGCGTAGTGAGGTGAAAGAGGCTGTTGTCAGGTCAGAGCTTAGTTTTTTCGATGTCTTAAATGACCCACGGAGTTCAATTCGCAGAATGCGAGTTGCCCAACTCCTTGATGCAACTCCAGGTATAGGTCAGAGGCGAGCATTTCTTATTATGGCTAAGGCGGGAATCTCACCGACCCGTAGAATTGGGGGACTCGGAATACACCAGATTACAAAGTTAAGAAGTGAGATGATTTTGAATAAGGTAGAGAGCCAAAGAGGTAAATTGATTGTTATCTCTGGGCCGGGTGGCGTTGGCAAAAGTACGATTACCGCCCATCTACGTAGCCATCCACAAGTTTGGTTAAGTATTTCGATGACGACAAGGCAGCCTCGTGAAAATGAACGCGATGGTCACGATTATCATTTCATAGGCGATCAAGAGTTCGATGCAATGATTAAGGAAGATCAATTCCTAGAGTGGGCCGAGTTTGCTGGGTCGAGATATGGAACACCCAGAGTTCCAGTAGAAGAGCGACGTAATTTAGGAAAACATGTGCTCTTGGAGATTGATATTGCTGGGGCAAGACAGGTACGAAAGCGAGATGGTCAGGCGCTATTGGTATTTATCTCACCACCTTCGTGGGAAGAGCTAGTCTCCAGGCTCACCATTCGAGGTACAGACTCACCGGAACGCAGAGCAGCTCGACTAGCACTGGCCCAAGAAGAGATGGCATGCGCGAGCGAGTTTGATGAAGTCCTCATAAATCACCGAGTCGAAGAAGTAGCCCTCGCACTGCTATCCTTGGCCACTTCCACTAGGAAAGGCCCGTTATGACAAGCATGGATGGCATTACAAACCCACCAATCGATCAGCTACTAGATGCAGCAGGTTCAAAGTACAGCCTGGTTCTCTATGCAGCGAAGCGTGCACGCCAGATTAATGCTTACTACTCTCAATTAGGTGAGGGTCTTCTCGAATATGTTGGGCCACTAGTTGACACCTATGTTCACGAAAAGCCACTATCAATCGCACTGCGTGAGATTAGTGAAGGCTTGCTGACCATCGAAAACTTAGAGCCAGTTGCCCCAGAAGCAACTGTTAAGTAGTAGTTGCAGCCCTTAATTCTCCAGATATAAAGCGATAGTAAAGAGATGACGCTGCAGGGTAGAAATTTAATTCTTGGCGTCGGCGGTGGTATTTCTGCATATAAGTCTGCTGAGTTATTGCGCAGGCTTCAAGATATTGGGTTCTCGATTCAAGTAATTCCTACTGTTGCGAGTTTAAATTTTGTAGGTGCGGCCACCTGGGAGGCGTTATCAGGAAATTCAGTTGCGACGAATTTATGGAGCAATGTTCACGACGTCCCCCATATAAAATTGGCAGATCGCGCAGATCTTGTTGTTGTTGCCCCTACTACAGCTGACCTTCTAGCAAAGCTCGCAAATGGTCAGTGTGATGATTTATTAACTAGCGTCATTAGCGCAAGTAGTGCGCCTATAGTGTTGATACCTGCAATGCACACCCAAATGTGGCTTAACGCTGCAACTCAGGCCAATGTTTCCATTTTACGTGAGCGGGGCCATCTGGTAATCGAACCTGATGAAGGGCGTATGACTGGTGATGACTATGGAGTTGGACGCTATCCAGACATCTCTAGGCTGATTTCAGAGATATCGAAATTCGCTGAAATTAATTCGGATCTGCGTGGTCGCAAGGTGTTAGTAACCGCAGGTGGTACTCGCGAGGCGATAGATCCTGTTCGTTACATCGGCAACAATTCAAGTGGCAAGCAGGGTATTGCAATCGCTAAAGCTGCCCGAAATCGCGGCGCAGAGGTTATTCTCATAGCTGCGAATATCTCTAAAGCTCTTCTCTCAGAGTTGCAAGGGGTCAAGATAATTGAGGTCTCATCTACACAAGAGTTGGAGAGCGCGCTAGATATCGAATTTGATAGCTGCGAGATTCTTCTGATGGCCGCTGCTGTTGCGGATGCTAAGCCAGTCAAATTAGCTACAGAGAAGATCAAGAAAAAAGAATTTTCCAATATTTCCCTAGAGAGGAACTCTGATTTGCTTGCTGAATTAGGCGCAAGACGGAGAGTGGATCAAGTCTTAGTAGCCTTCGCCGCCGAGACTGGAGTAGAAGATCTTGCTGCTGCGAATACGAAACTCGTGGCTAAAGGCGTACAAGTTCTCTACCTAAATGATGTTAGTGGCGGGGCGATATTTGGAAGCGATGAGACTTGCGGTTATATTCTTGAAATTGATAAATCAGTGGTTCGCGTTTCAAGGCAGAGCAAAGACACGCTAGCGGATTTATTGCTCGATAGAAGTTTAATTAAGTTAGGGTAACCCAATGACTAAACGCTTATTCACCTCAGAATCTGTAACTGAAGGCCATCCAGATAAGATGGCAGATCAAATTTCAGATGCAATCTTGGATTCATTATTATCGCAGGATCCTAAGAGTAGAGTCGCAGTGGAAACACTTATAACTACCGGACAGGTTCACGTCGCCGGTGAAGTTACTACAGATGGTTACGCAGATGTTATGAATATCGTGCGCGATACTGTTCTGGCGATTGGATATGACTCATCCGAAAAGGGCTTTGACGGAAATTCTTGCGGAGTCTCACTCTCTATTGGGCAACAATCAAGTGACATAGCTCAAGGTGTGGATTGGGCATTTGAGAAGCGCGTGAGTGCTTCCATAGATCCATTAGATCTCCAGGGCGCTGGCGATCAAGGTTTGATGTTTGGTTATGCATGTGATGATACTGCAGAGCTAATGCCACTTCCTATTTCATTGGCACATAAATTATCTATGCAGCTATCAAATGTTCGCAAAAGTGGTGAA
>ERZ889217.133-NODE-133-length-48119-cov-15.320136_pt1 | contig 48119 bp, 32 predicted proteins | sample MGYA00521098_ERZ889217 | MGnify/ENA primary metagenome ERZ889217 (study PRJEB32303, sample SAMEA104408613) | aquatic metagenome | biome: Brackish water; feature: Pelagic; material: water | place: Baltic Sea | collected 2014-06-10T22:04:00 | depth 2,362 m ... | reverse complement strand
CCTCTGCCCCGGCGTTACCCGGAGGCTCGGGGGTCGGCGAACGCTCGCGGAGCATTCGGGCGTATCCTCGCCCGCGACGCGACTTTCGCCGCCCCCGAGCCGGCGCAGCTGAGTTGACCCCAAAGACCATGGCCCAGCATGAACCGGAGGCTCGGGGGTCGGCTTATTCGGCCACGATCACCGTCTTGGTTTCAGATTCAAGCTCGATTGTGAGCCGTTGGCTGCCCGGTTTGACGGTGATCCGCAAAGGTGAGGTGCCAACATCGGCGTATTTGTGCGGGGTCATCAGCGGCCGGATCGGCGGGGTCGCGCCCGTCTCCGATTCGGGTACCGCGGGGCCCGGCTCATTCGCCGCGACCGTGACGACATACTCGCCGGGCTCCAGTCCCTTCTCAGAGCCCGTCTTGAGTTCATACCGGCCATCAGCACCGATCTCGCCGTAGGCGGAGGGGCCAGTCCGGGCAGGCGAGAGCATGATGACGCCCGTCGGCAATGGCTCGCCGTCGAGCATCACTTCACCGGAGAGTTTGGAGGGGTGACGGCTGCATCCGACCACGGCTGCCACCATGACAAGCGTGGCCACGGCGGCGACACCCAGGCGGCGTGAAGATTTGACTGGCACGGTTGTCCTCACTGCGGTTCGGCAATGTCCCCGCGATTACGCGTCGCGAGGGCCATGTAGGGGGTCATGTCGATGGTCTCGTTGTAAAAGCCGACCGAGCCGTCGGCTCGGGCAAAGTGGGCACCGCCGGGATGGAGGCTGCGGAAACTACGGACGTTCCACCAGTTCTGGGGTTGGGGCGGCGTGGGCAGGTAGTTGAGCGGCAGGTTGCAACTGGCCCAGTCGCCATCGGCGTAGAACGCGGCCGAATGCCAGTCATGCTTGGTCACGGACTCGCCCATCAAGAAGGTCTTGCTCGTGCCGTCGGTAATGCTCGAGAGCCGAACCGGATAGATATAGGTATGCCGCCAGAAGACGCCCTTACAGGGAAGCTGTCGCGTGTTGTTGTGGCAGTCCACGGCGGCACCGGGCTCGTCGTCGTGCCGGGGCCAGATGCTGCCGAAACTCCCGCCCACCTTTGTCGCCCCCAACACTCCTTTATAACTCGTCACCGTGATGGGAATATTTCGCCAATTGAACATTTCCGTGCTCGGCAAAGCCGAATCGGGATCGCTCGGGCAGGCCAACATCGTCATCGGGCTTCTGAGAAGTGAACGAACGGCCGCCACCTTGAGGCCGCCGCGATCGTAGTCGTTGCCCTTCAGCGACGGGGCGAATAATTCGTAGAGCCCGCCCTCTTCGATGAAGGGGAGCGTCTCCAGAATCCAGCCCCGGCCGGTGCAGGTATTTGTGCGATCACAGGCACCGGGGCCACCAGCGGGCTCGGCCCAAGGAGGTCGGCTCTGGGGAAACTTTTTCTTGGCACTCTCGTAGGTGAGGGTGCCGAGCGACAACTGCCGGAGTTTGTTGCTGCATGACGTCCGCCGGGCCGACTCCCGCGCCGATTGCACGGCCGGGAGGAGCAGCCCGATCAGCGTCGCGATGATCGCGATCACCACCAGGAGTTCGACCAACGTAAACGCTCTCCGCCTTCCCGCCGAATGCACAGCAGTCATGGGTCATTCCCCCCGGGTGCGACCATTTCCCCGAACGAAAGCATCGCCAAGCTTCCTGTGCGCTGTCAAGTGAGGGAGCGTGTGCAGGGGTGGAACCCAAGAGTCTGGTTGGCCTGAGCGTGCTGGCTGGAGTTACCCGTACCAGTTCGCCGGACCTTCACCCAGCCGATGATGTGGTGATTTCACCGAAACTATGAATGACGCTCCCCAGGTTTTGGGAAATCCAATGGTTTGATGCCGCCTTTTTTCACCAATTCGATGAAAGCCAAGGGCACGCAAACCCACCCATCTGGGATTCTTAAATACCGAAATTTAGGGAAATCCCGGAGTTTGGCCGGGATTTGTCCGTCGAAGGCACCGCGGCCTCTGGAATTCGGCACGAGAATTGCAGCTCTCCCACCGGGTGGGGTGAAATCACGCGTAGGGTTTCTCCTCTGGCTCGTTCACCATCGAGGATTGCAATCATGACTCGTTCAATGCGTTTGCTGCTGTGCGGGATCGCGTGGGCTTGCCTGCCCTTTGCGATGGGGGCTGAGGGAACGTCGTCTCCCTACACAGACGCGATCGGTGACATCGATCCGGGGATCAGCACCGCCAGCGGCACGCTCGATATCACCGGGATGGAGGTGTCAAACACGTCCACCGACATCAATTTCAAACTGACCGTGAACGGCGATGTAGCCGCGACCGACTGGGGGAAATTCATGGTCGGGATCGCCACGGGAAAGACCGACGGCACACTCACGGGCAATGGCTGGAGCCGCCCGATCAATCTCTCCTACGACAATGATCCGTTTGCCGTGCAGATCATCGGCATGAATCACTGGATCGGCACATGGGTCGATAATGGCGGCGGTTCCCAACTTTATAATTACAATAGCACGACATCCACCTGGGACGGCCCCGCTACGCTGACGAGCTTCAGTTTCACCGGCGGCGCGACGAGTGAGATCAACATGAGCATTCCGCTCGCCTCGATGGGCGTGATTCCCGGTGACGTGATCTACTTCGATGCCTACTCGTCCGGCGGGGGTGATGGTGACTCGGCGATCGATTCGCTCGCCAATCCGAATGTCGCCGTCACCGACTGGGGCGGGCCGTATACGTCGTACGCCACCGCCGCAGGCGGGCCCGGCCTCAACTCTTACACGGTCGCCGTGCCCGAGCCGGGCACGCTGGGACTGGGCGTTGCCATGCTCACCGGAGCTGGTTTTGAACTCCGTCGCCGCCGGCGGCGACGCTGACAGCGCGCTTGACCGATCGCAATTCGGTGTGAGTGCGGAATTGACAGCTCGGATCGCCCCGGTTCGGTCGCCAGGCCGAGCCGGGGCGATTGTTGTTGGAGCATGCCCGCCGTGAACATCCTCGGCATCTCCGCCTTCTTCCACGACAGCGCCGCCGCCATCGTGTGCGACGGCCGGATCGTGGCGGCCGCCGAAGAAGAGCGTTTCAGCCGGCGGAAGCACGACGACGCCTTCCCAAGCCGGGCGACGGCATACTGCCTCGACGCAACCGGCATCGACGCGGAGGCCCTGGATGCGGTGGTCTTTTATGAGAAGCCGCTGGTCAAGTTTGAGCGGTTGCTCGAAACTTCGCTGGCCTTCGCGCCCCGCGGGTTTCGTTCATTCCTGGCCGCGATGCCCCGCTGGCTCCAGACGAAGCTGCATCTACCCCGGGAGATCGATCGGGGTCTCGGCGGAGGTTATCAAGGCCCGATTCTGTTCACCACCCACCATGAGTCGCATGCCGCCAGCGGGTTTTATCCGAGTCCTTTCGACGAAGCGGCGATCCTTACGCTCGATGGCGTGGGAGAGTGGAGCACGGCGGCCTGGGGGAGCGGCCGAGGCAACGCGATTCACCTGGAGGCCGAACTGCGGTTTCCCCACTCACCTGGCCTCCTCTATTCCGCCTTCACGCTGTTCTGCGGCTTCCAGGTGAACTCCGGCGAATACAAGCTGATGGGGCTGGCTCCCTACGGCGAACCCCGCTACGCCGACACGATCCTGCGGGAGGTGGTCGATCTGCGGGACGACGGCTCCTTCTGGCTCGACCAGTCGTTCTTTGACTACTGTGCTGGGCTGCGGATGACGAGCCGCCGGTTCGAACGGCTCTTCGGCGGTCCGGCCCGGCGTCCCGACGACCCGCTGACGGAGCGGGAGATGGACCTCGCCGCAAGCATTCAGCGGGTGATCGAGGAGATCGTGCTGCGGATGGCCCGTTACGTGCATGCCCGAACGGGCCTCGAGCATCTCTGCCTGGCCGGTGGTGTGGCCCTCAACTGTGTGGCCAATGGCAGGCTGCTGCGAGAGGGGCCCTTCGAGCGGCTCTGGATCCAGCCGGCCGCTGGCGACGCGGGCGGCGCGATCGGGGCCGCGCTGCTGCACTGGCACGGCCACTGTGGGCAGCCGCGGGTGGCGGCGGCCGGTGATTCGCAGCACGGCTCGTATCTCGGTCCGGCCTTCGATGCCGCGGCGATCGCGGCGGCTCTCGAGCCGCTCGGCGCGGTGGCCGAGGATTTCTTGGATGAGGGGCCGCTCGTCGCGGCGATCGCCGCCGAGCTGGCCGCGGGCCGGATCGTCGGTCACTTTCACGGCCGGGCGGAGTTTGGCCCCCGCGCTCTGGGCCACCGCTCGATCCTGGCCGATCCAAGACGGCCCGAGATGCAGCGGCGGCTCAACCTGGCGATCAAGTTTCGCGAGTCGTTTCGGCCGTTCGCCCCTGCCGTCTTGGCGGGCCGGGAGCATGACTATTTTGAATGCGATGCGGAGAGTCCCTACATGCTCATTGTCGCGCCCGTGCGGGGGGCGGTGCCTGCCACTGGCCGCGGCCTCGACCGACTAGCAGGAGTGAGGGGGGAGCTGCCGGCGGTGACCCATGTCGACGGCTCAGCCCGGGTGCAGACGGTTGACCCGCTGCGGTCGCCGCGGTTTCATGCCATCCTGGAGGCGTTCGACCGGATCACCGGCTGCCCGGTGCTGGTGAACACCAGCTTCAATATCCGCGGGGAACCGATCGTGCACGACCCAGCCGACGCCTACCGATGCTTCATGTACACCGACATGGATACGCTCGTGCTGGGAACGACACTGCTTCGCAAGGAGGCACAGCCGCCCCTGGCCGGGGCGGCCGCCTATCGCCGTTCGTTCCAACCCGACTGACCCGTACCGTCCAGTTCCTGGGAGCCTGCCATGGCCCGTCGCTCGTTTCTTGCCGAACTCTTCGATTACGTGCGAAGCAACAAGGCCTGGATGCTCGCGCCGATCATCGTCGTGCTCCTGCTGGCAGGCGTGCTCATCATCCTGGGCGGCACCCAGGCCGCGCCGCTGATCTACACGCTCTTCTGAGGGCCGCCTCCGCCATGATCACAATCGACTGGCAGCCGTCGCCCGCCCAGCTCCGCCGGTGGGCGGTGACCGTGGCGATTGGCCTCGCCCTGTCGGGCTCGCTGTTTCAGTTTGTCGATTGGGGAGTGTTTCGGGCCGGCCACAGGCTGGCCCCCTGGCTTTGGGGCTTCGGCGGGTTTGCCCTCCTCACGGCCGGCACAGGCACCCGGCTGGGGCTCCCGGCCTACTGGGTTTGGATGGCGTTCGTCTGGACGATCGGGACGGTGATCGGCACCCTATCGCTGGCAGGCGTCTTCTTCCTCGTCGTGACGCCGCTGGGGCTGGTGGCACGGCTGTCTGGTCGTGATCGGCTCGGGCTCGCGCGGCCGCCGGCCGGCAGGTCGCTCTGGCAGCCGCTGTCGACAGTTCCTCATGATCCGGAGCGACAGTTTTGAAAGCCCATCGAACGATCGCAGGTGCCCACGAACCCCCGGCCAGGCTGCCTGGCTGGAAGCGGATGCTGTTCATGGCCATCACGCTGGCGTTGCCACTGGCCGCGCTCGCCCTGCTCGAGGGAGCGCTGCGACTGGCGGGATGGGGAGGCTATCCGCCATTCCTGCGGCTGGCGGGTAGCCTGCCATCCGGAGAGCAGGTGGCGCTTGTCGAGCCGGCCGCCTCGAAGCCCTACTTCTTCGCCAACCCGACCCGACCGGGTTACGCCGAGGAGACCAACTTCCTGATGCCGAAGCCGGCGGGCACCGTGCGGATCTTTCTGGTGGGAGAGTCGGCGGCCAAGGGATATCCCCAGCCGCGGAATCTTGGCATGGCCTCGTTTCTTCAGGCGATGCTGGCCGAGGTCTGGCCCGATCGCCGCGTGGAGGTGATCAGCCTGGGCACGACGGCCGTCGCAAGCTTTCCGCTGGTCTATCTCGTTCGGGATGCGGTGCGGTTCGATCCCGATCTCTTTGTGTTTTACGTCGGCAACAATGAGTTCTTCGGCGCCTACGGCGTGGCCTCGATCAACGCCTCGGGCACGCTGCCCACCTGGGCCTTGCCGGCGGTCCGCCTGGCCCGCGGACTGGCGATCGTCCAGGCTGTCGAAGGCTTCGTACACCGCAAGGCCGACGAGAGCCGCACCCTGATGGAACAGATGGTCGGCCAGACCACGATCCCGGCGGATTCGCCGTTGCGGGCCGCGGCGGCCCGCAATCTGGAGACGAACCTGTCGCAGATGCTCGCCGCGGTAGAGGCCGCCGGCCTGCCGGCGCTCGTCTGCACGACGGCGAGCAACGAGGCGGGATTGCGGCCGCTGGGGGATGGAGGAGCCGCCCTGGCCGCCTTCGAACAGGCCGAGCGGGCGGCGGCGGCAGGTGACAGAAAGGCGGCCCAAGCCGCCTTTCTCGAGGCGCGGGACCTCGATTCGATGCCCTGGCGGCCGATCACGGCGACCGAGCAGGCGATTCGCCGGGCCGCTCGGGCTGCCGGAGCACCGCTCTGCGACGTGGCCGAACGCTTTCGTGATCTGTCGGAGGAGGGTGCGACGAGTTGGGAGCTTCTCGATGACCACGTCCATCTTTCGCTCCGCGGCCAGGCCGAAGTGGCTCGGGCCGTCATCGAGACGATGGTGAACCTGCCGCAGCCTGTCCGCGTCGAACCAGCCGCTGCTGCGACCCTTGCCGCGTGGCAAACCTACGCCGAGCGATTGGGAGCAAACGATTACGACCGGTACCGAGTCAATCACACGCTGCGGACGCTGTTCAGTGTTCCGTTCATGAAGCGATCCAATCCGGAGGCATTCCGTCGATTTCAGACCGCCTGCCAGGATGCCGAGCAGGCGATGTCACCCGCCATTCTCGAGACAGCCCGCGAGTGGCAGACGCTCCGCCCTCACGCCGGCGGGATGCGGCCGCTGACGGGGATGGTGGCCCGGGTGCTCCTGCGGGAGAAAAAACCGGCGGAGGCCGAGCCGCTCTTCTGCATCGCCCAGCGGCAGGTGCCCGACTACACCTCCTGGTATTTGGAATACGTCTACTTCGCCCTGGCCTGTCGAGAGCGGACCCAGGGATCTCTGAGCGAGGCCGACAAGGAGCAGGCCGCTGCCGCCATTGCCCAGGGCAGGTTTCTGCTGCGGCGCGGGTTTTCGGAGTCGGGGCTGACCGAGCGATACGTCGGTCGGCTGCACCAGCTGCGGGGAGAGTGGGCCGAGTCGATCGATCCACTCCGCGCTGCCCGTTCCCGGATGCGGGGGGCCGATCTCGTAGCCTGCGAGCAGGCCTTGTTTGAAGCCTATCGAAAGACCGGGGAATTCACCGCAGCTCAGGCGATCGTCGACCAGGGAATCCGCCACGCCGGAACATTCGCGAGTGCCTATCGGGCAATGGGAAGGCTGCTAGCCCGGCCGGAAAGTCAGACGCCGCCGTAGGTTGCGAGCGGGCGGACCGCGTGGCGGCGGTTTCAGAGTTGACGGGCATGTCGTCCCGCTGAGAAAATAGAATTCAGAAGGTTCTGGGGGGGGTCCACGCCTGGCTGTGGCCGAGACGTGCGACCTCCGTGTTTCGATTGCCTCATCTCGATGTCTTTGGAGTCAAGGCCATGTCACGGGTTTGTTCGGCGTCGCTTCGCATGCTGCTGCTGGCAGGCGGTCTGATCAGCGGAATCACCGCCGGATCGCAGGCCGCCGAGATCTCCTGGATCGCCACCACCGGTGACTTCACCACAGGCACCAATTGGAGTTCGGGCAGCGTGCCCACGGTGGGCGACACCGCGGTGATCGCCAACGGTGGAACAGCCACGCTCACGCTTGCCGGTGGCGTGGCTGTCGAGGGCCCGCAGATCTCGCTTGGCCGCGACGGCGCTGGAACGCTCGCGGTCGAAGGGACCGGCTCCGCCTCGACCGTCGGTCCCGCCTGGGTGGGCTATACAACGGCGGACAGCGTCACGGCCGGCGCTGGCACGCTCACGATCGGCAGCGGCGCGAGCCTGGCCGTATCGGGCGGCGGTGATGCGATCGTGGGGGGAGGCGAGGGAGCCCTCGGCGGCAGCGGCAGCGTCTCGATCGCGGCCGGAGGGGAGTTCATCTTCAACGCCTCGGGCCGCAAACTGCTCGTTGGTCAGACGACCGCCGGCAACGTCTCGTCCGGCTCGATCGAGGTGGCCGGCACGCTCAGTGTCACCGCGGGCGAAATGGAGATCGGCCGCGGTCAGGGGGGCGGCGGCACGGGCACGGGCACGCTCACGATCCTCGATGGGGGAGTCGTCACGACCAACGACTGGACGAAGTTCGGCGGCAAGCCCTTCGGGGGCGATGGAGGCGGGGGGTTGGGTCGGCTCGTGATCTCGGGCGGCACCTTCAACAAGCTCGGCGGAGGACGGCTGGTCTTCGGCGACTTCCAGGCCACCGGCGAAGCGATCCAGACCGGCGGCCTGGTCAACGTGGCCGGCGGTGAAGGGGTGAACGTGGGGGCGTTCGGGGTCGAGGGAATCGGCAGCTACACGCTCTCCGGCGGCACGCTGGTGGTGGATGGCGGTGCCCTGTCGATCGGCCGCCAGGAGGGCCAGGGCACCTTCACGATGACCGGGGGCCTGGTCCAGAAGATCGGCACCGGCGATCTCGAGATCGGTGAGGGCGGCCAGGGCGTGGGCACGATGTCGATCACCGGCGGGCTCGTGGAGGTGCAGGGGGGCGACCTGGCCGTGGGCAAGTACGGCGGCACCGGCACGCTCTCGATCGGCGGCACGGGGGTGGTGCGAGCAGGTCCCGTGGTGATGTCAAAGCTCGGCGCGAGCCTGACCGCAACGGTCAACCTCGAAGCCGGTGGCCGGCTCGAGGCTGCCCGGGTCACCGCCGCCAATATTTTCGCGTACACGGAATTCAACTTCAACGGCGGCCGGCTCGTGGCCACGGGCAATTCCACGGCATTCATGGGCGGCCTGACAGCCGTCAATCTGAATGACACGGCGGTGATCGACTCCCAGGCGTTCACGCTCACGATGCCGCAGGCCCTGGCCGGCACGGGCGGGCTCACCAAGGAAGGCACCGGCTCGCTTGCCCTGACAGGGCCGGGAAGTTTCACCGGGCCGATCCAGATCGCGGCCGGCACGCTCGCCCTCAGCACGGCCCATGCCGGTGGCGGCAGCATCGGGATCGCCGCCAACGCGACGCTCGGGGTGAGCCTGGCGGCCCCGCTCACTCAGCTGACGACCTCTGCGCTTTCCGTCGGCCAGGGGTCGGCGATCACGATCGACGTGGGCTCGTTCGGCAACCCCGACCCGGGCTACGCCCCGCTCAACGTGACCGGGGCCCTGACGACCGGGGGCGCGGCAGCCACGATCAACTTCGCCACGCTCGCGCCGGCCGCGGGCACGATTCCGCTCGTTAAGTATGGCAGTCTCGACACCTACTCGTTCACGCTCGGCACCCTGCCGGCCGGGATGCAGGCCACACTCGTCAACAACGCCGCTGCCAACCAGATCGACCTGCTCGTGTCGAGCGTGCCGGTGCGGCGGTGGCAGGGCGGCGCGAGCGCCGCCTGGAACACGACGGCTGCCAATTGGCTCGACTCTTTCAGCGGCCCGGGCGCGACGGTTACGTTCACCGACGGTGACGGGCCGGTGATCTTCAACGATACGGCGACCGGTCCCACGGCCGTCACGCTCGACGTGGCGGTCGCGCCGGTGACGACCCAGTTTTCTAATGAGATTCTCGCCTACACGCTCTCGGGTTCGGGCTCGATCGGCGGCAGCGGCGGCCTGACGAAGTCGGGTGCCGGCACGGTGACCATCGCCACGGCCAACACCTTCACCGGGGCCGTCCGCCTGGCCGGTGGCACGACGAGCATCGCCACGATCACCAATGGCGGCGCGGCCGGCCCCTTGGGCGCGGCCTCCTCGGATCCGACGAACCTCGTGTTCGCCGGAGGCACGCTCGCCTATACGGGTGCCAACGCCACCACCAACCGTGGCCTGTCGCTGGCCGGCCCCGGCGGTGGGATCGAGGTCGCAAACCCGACGACCACCCTCTCCTTCAACGCCCGGGTGACCGCCGAGTCGGGCGGCTTCCGCAAGACCGGCCCCGGCCACCTGCGGTTTCTGGGGACGAACGCGACCAACGTGATCGCGGCAGTCGAGGATGGCCCGGGCTTCATCGTGGAAGCTGGCACCATGACCTTCGCCGGAGGCACGACTGTGGCCACGTCGCTGGTCAACACGATGACCGGCGACTTCCGGTTGGGGAGCGTGCCCGAGCAGGGGGCCACCCTGAACCTTACCAACGCCACCCTGACCCTCGACGGCTGGATGACTCTCGGCTACGAGACCGGGGCCGCGGCGACCACGGCCACCTTCACCCGGGCGGCCCTCAATGCGGGCAACTTTCGGATGGGCTACGGGGATGTCGAAAACTCCGGAACCCACACCCTCACACTGAATAATTCGGCGGTGAGCATTACGGGGCAGACGCTTGTCGGCAACATCGGCCCTTCGGTGGCGAATGTGACGGTCGGCGGGTCGTCGTCCTTTCGCTCGGGGGGCGAATTCAACATTGGCAACTCGTCCGGCACCCAGGGCACCGTGTCGGTCAGCGGCACGGGCACCCTGACCGCGGTCGGACCACTGCGGGTGGGCGACGGCGGCACCGGGCAGTTGACGGCCACCGACACGGCCCGGTTGGTCGTCGATCAGGTCCAGATCGGCAACCAACTGCTCGGCGTTGGCACGCTGACCATGCAGTCGGGGAGCAGCATGACGGCCAGCGGCTACATCGCCGTGGGTAATTCGGGCACCGGCACGCTTGCCATGAGCGGCACCGCGGCGATGACCGTGCAGTATGACTTCAACGTGGGCGATCTCGGGGGCTCCAACGGCACCTTCACGCTCGCCGATCAGGCGACGGTCACGGCGGGCTCATTCTTCGCAGCCAAGGGCGACGCAAGCATTGCCAGCGTGACGGTCTCCGGTGGCACGTTTTCACAGACGGGGAGCGACGGAAACTTCATCGTCGGGAGAGACGGAGCTGCCACGCTCACCGTGGGGGGAACCGGTCGGATGACGGCGGCGTCGAGCGCAGGGATGGTGCTCGGGGCCAGCGAGTTTTCCCAGTCGGCAGCCGTGAATCTCGACGGCGGCGTGCTGGAGGTTGCGCGGGTGACGAAGGGAGCCGGGGCGAACACAGCGCTGGTGTTCAATGGTGGCACGCTCAAGGCTCGGCCCACCTCGACCGGCAGTTTCATCTCCGGTCTCGACAGCCTGCTGATCCTCCCGGGTGGAGCCACGATCGAATCAAACGGCGGCACGATCTCGGTCGACCAGCCATTCGCCGACGGGGGCGGCGGTGGGCTGACAAAGACCGGTTCCGGCACACTCCTGCTGACTGCAGCCAATTTCTACACCGGGCCGACCACCGTGGCGGCCGGCACCCTTCGGATCGACGGCAACAACTCGCTGGCGACCGGGGCGGTTACCGTGCAGGCCGGCGGCACGCTCGCAGGCACCGGAACCGTCGGCGGTGCGACCACCCTTCTGGCCGACGCCACGCTCGCGCCGGGCGCAAGCCCAGGCACGCTATTCTTCTCGCAGGGCGTGACCATGGCGGGCGGCAGCGACTACAACTGGCAGCTTGCCGACGCGACCGGCACAGCAGGGACCGGCTGGGATCTTGTCAGCATCGGTGGGACGCTCGCGATCACAGCCACATCGGCGGCTCCGATCTCGGTCAATCTCTGGACGCTCTCGAGCACCGGGCCGGATGTCAATGGCCCGGCAGTCAATTTCAATAGCTTGTCGTCCGCCACCTGGACGATCGCCACGGCAGCCGGTGGGATCACAGGATTTTCAACCGACGCGTTCACTGTGTCGACTGGTCCCAACAACGGCACGGCCGGGTTTGCGAACGACTTCGGCACCGGCGTCTTCACGGTCGCCCAGGCAGACAACTCGCTCCAACTCGTGTTTACCCCGGGCAGTGGCCCAGGGCCGATCGTGATCAACGTCCCCAGCGGCTCCCAGACTCAAGCCCAGGCCGGGTATCCGACAATTACGACCGCGCTATCCGTGACCAAGACAGGCGGGGGCACGGTCGTGTTCGACGCGGCGAACACCTATGTCGGTCCGACCACGATCTCGGCCGGCACGCTGCAGGTGGCCAACCCAAATGGCCTCCAAACCACGAATGTGACGGTCGACACCGGAGCAACGCTGGCGGTTGCTGCCGGCACGACGATGCGTTCGCCCGCCATCATCCTAGACGGCGGCACGCTATCGGCAGCTACGCTCGCCGTGAACAACACCAACGGCATCACCTCGCTGGCCATCAACGCCGGCACGATCGCCGGGTCGCCTACAGTCGCGATCACGGCCGGCGGCCAGATGTCGCTGGTGCAGGATGCGCGGGTGACGGTCTCGGTGGGCGGGCTCTCGGTCGACCAGACGGGAGGGGGTGGGCGGCTCGACCTCGGAGCCGGGCAGGTCTCGATCGCGGCTGGTGGCATCTCTGCGGCTGATCTCCGCGCCGACATCATCGCCGGTCGCAACAACGGTGGCTGGAATGGTGCGGCCGGCATCATGTCGAGCACGGCGGCCGTGTCAGGAGGCACACGGGCCGTGGGCTACGTCGTGGCCGGCGACGGCGCGGCCAGAGTGTCGTTGGCCGCAGCGGGCGACGTCGACCTCAGTGGCGCCGTAAATGTCTTCGACCTGGTCAGCATCAACAGTTCCGGCAGGTACGGCACCGGTACGGCGAGTGTCTGGAGCCAGGGCGATTTCAACTACGACGGTGTGACCAACGTGTTTGACCTCGTGGCGGTCAATACGGCCGGGGCTTACGGCCAAGGAAATTACTTCCCGGCATCACCGACCACGGCAGGGCTCGGCAGCGTGGCGACGGTGCCCGAGCCCGGCTCGATAACGCTCTTCGCCATGGCGGCCGCTGCGATGTCACTCTCGCTGTCCGTGGCAAAAGCCCGGTCATCTCAGGCCAGTCGGTCACCTGCAGCGTCGAGGGTGAAGAGATGAAGGCCACCGGGACGAATTGCCAGCGGCAGGCAGTCGCCCGATTGAGCCTGGACATCGGCCGGCAGCCGGACGACATGGTCCTCACCGGCCAGGAGAAAGTGGGCGAGTGTCTCGTAGCCGGTCTGCTCGACCACGTCTACCGGCACGGTCGCCAACGGCTGATGACCGGGGGCGTCGGCGGCGACCACACAAAGATCTTCCGGCCTGACACCGAGCACCGCGGGGCCTGATGGCAGACTCGCCAACTCCGGGCTCAATGGCACCCGCACTGGTGAGCCGGTGATGGCGAATTCCGTAGCCTCGATCCGTCCGGTAAAGAAATTCATCGTCGGACTGCCGATGAAGGAGGCCACGAACCGGTTGGCTGGCCGGCGGTAGATCGACAGTGGCGTGTCAGCCTGCTGGATCACCCCCTGATTCATGAGCACGATCCGGTCGCCGAGGGTCATAGCCTCCACCTGGTCGTGGGTGACATAGATCACGGTCGTATCCAGGCTCCGGTGAAGCCGGGCCAATTCCGCCCGCATCTGAACCCGGAGTTTGGCATCGAGATTTGAAAGTGGTTCATCGAAGAGAAACACGGCTGGCTCGCGGACGATCGCCCGTCCCAGAGCCACCCGCTGCCGCTGGCCACCGGAGAGTTCCCGGGGGCGACGAGCGAGCAGCGGCTCGATCGAAAGCGCGGCGGCAGCCTCGCCCACCCGGCGGTCGATCTCGCCCCGCGGCATCCCGCGCATTCGTAGGCCAAAAGCCATGTTGTCGCGAACCGTGAGGTGGGGATAGAGGGCATAGTTTTGAAACACCATCGCTATGTCGCGGTCGCCCGGGGCCACTTCGTTGACAAGCCGGTCGCCGATCCTGATCTCCCCCTCGCTCACCTCCTCGAGCCCCGCCACCATCCGCAGCGTCGTGGACTTACCACACCCCGATGGGCCGACGAGAACGAGGAACTCCCCTTCGGCGATTTCGAGGGAGATTCCGCGGACCGCGTGGAAGCCTGACTCGTACCGCTTGTGGAGGTTTCGGAGGGATACGGTGGCCATACGAGATCATTCCTTGACGGCGCCGACGGTCAACCCATTGACGAGGTAGCGACTGAACGCGAGGAACACGCACACCACTGGAATGCTCACCAGGATCGAGGCGGCCGCATAGAGGCCCCACTGCGAGGACAGGCTCGCCTGAAACCCCTTGATGCCCAGCGGCAGCGTGAACATTCGCTCATCCTGCATCACCTGTGCGGCAACAATGTATTCGCTCCAGGCCGTCATGAAGCTAAACAGGGCGGTGATCACAAGACCGGGGGTGGCCAGCGGTAGGACGACGTGCCAGAAGGCCTGAAACCGGTTACAGCCATCGATTCGGGCCGCCTCCTCGAGCGCTGGAGGAATCGTGTCGTAAAAGCCCTTCATCTGCCAGACGCAGAACGGCAGGGCGGTGGCCGTGTAGAAGACCATCAGGCCGAGCCAGGTGTTGACCAGTCCGACTGCAGCGATCAGCACATACAGCGGCAGGAGCAGCATCGTGGCGGGAAACATCTGCGTGGTCAGAATCGCGAGCATCGTGGCCTTGCGTCCTGTGAAGCGAAATCGGCTAAAGGCGTAGCCGGCCGTTGAGGCAAGAGCCACCCCCGTCACGGTAACGCCAGCCGAAACCACCAGCGAGTTGGCCAGCCAGCGGAGGAAGGGTTGCTCCGTGAACAACCTGACATAACTGGTGAGTGTCCAGTCGGCCGGGATGATCGCCAGGTCGGTCGATCGCAGGCGGTCGCCAGGCCGCAGTGAGATCGAGATCACATTGAGCACCGGGTAGATCGCGATCGCGGTGAACAGGAGCAGCACGGCATGCCGCAGGAGCGTGATTCGGAGCGGTTCCTTCATGGCAGGCTATCCGTAGACGTTGTCGGTGGCCCGGCCGCGTCGCAGTAAGACGGTCGAGACGCCCAACAGAAGCAGAAACATCACCATCGAAAGAGCGGCGCCGTAGCCGTAGCGGTAGAGATTGAACACTGACTTGTAGACGTAGGAGACGAGAATGTGGGTCGCATCCTGCGGCTCACCACCATTTGACACGAGCCAGATCACGTTGAGATTGTTGAATGTCCAAATCGCTCCCAGCGTGGCCGCTGGCAGCAGCACCGGCTTGAGCAACGGCAGCGTGATGTGCCAGAACTGCTGCCAGCGCGAGGCCCGGTCGAGTCGGGCCGCCTCGTAGAGTTCGTGGGGGATCCCCTGGAGTCCGCCCATTGCGATCACCATCATGAAGGGAAATCCAAGCCATACATTGGTGATGATGCAGGCCTCAAAGGCTCGGCTGGGCTCCCCGAGCCAATTGATGGCCGGCATTCCAAACCACCGACCCAAGAACAGGTTCACCGCCCCATATTCGTAGTCGAACATGCCCCGCCAGGTGAGGGCCGTGATGTAGGCGGGCACCGCCCAGGGAATGATCAGGAGCAATCGATAGATCGCCTTGCCCCGCACCGGGCCGTTGAGCGCGACAGCCAGCATCACACCGATCGCCAGATGAAACACCAGGTTGACCACGGTCCAGACGACGGTTTTGAGAAAGACGCCACCTAGCCCCCACAGCCGAGGGTCGGTCAACACCTCGGCGTAGTTCTGAAAGCCCACGATTCGCCAGTCGCGAAATCGCACCAGCGACATGTCGGAGAGCGAGAGCACGATGTTCCAGCAGAAGGGAAACACGATCACCGCAAAGATCACGATCACGGCCGGTAACGCGAAGGCATAGGCGGTGGGATTCGACCGGAAATCAGCTAGCAGCCGACCCCAGGTGGGCAGTTGCCAGACGAATGCCGCCAGCAGGGCGAGCCCGAGCAGGAGGCCGAGCAACGGCAGCCACGGGGCGGGCTCAATCCGGCGGTGCATCGTGGCGATGAACCCCTCGGCGTCGGATTGCATCCGCTCCGCCGCTTCGGCTGGTGAAAGGCTGCCGCCGAGGACTGCCTGGTAGGCAGGCCGCATCCCATCCCAGACGGCCCGCAGTTCCGTCACGACCGGCATCAGGCGGCCATGCTCCAACTGCCGCCGCGAGACCGCGAGCGTAGGGTCGGTCGAGAACAGCGGATCATCCTGCACGCTCGTCCGCACCGGCAGCATCCGCAGCCGCTCGACGAGCCGACGCTGGGTGTCTTCCGCGGTCATGTGCCGCACGAAGGCCATGGCGGCCTCGGCAGTCACCCCCGTGGTGTTGGCATTGAGCGAGTAGCCCTTCGGGGCCACCATCGGCTGCATCGGCAGGTTCGTCGCCGAAACGATCGGTAGCACGGCAATCGCCGCGTCAATCTCCGGCGATTTGAGGTAGTCGGACCAGCTCCAATCCCCGTTGACGATCATGGCCGCCCGGCCCGCCTTGAACAGCGAGTCGGCCAGTTCGTAGTCGCAGTTCGCTGGCGACACCCCATGCACCTCGCGGAGGTCGCGGATGAAGCCGAGGGCGTCTCGCATGGCGGGTGTGTCGAGCGCCGGCACGGGGGGTCGGGTCTCCGGCTCGCGAAACACCCAGCCGCCGAAGCCAGTGATGAATGGAATTGCGAAGAAGGGCTCGGTGTAGTTCCAGACCAGGCCGTACCGATCGATCCGGCCGTCGCCATCCTCATCGACGGTGTTCTCCCCGGCGAGCCGGACCAACTCGTCTGTCGTCGTCGGCGGCTCCGGCACCAGCCGGCGGTTGTAGACGAGCACAAGATGATTGCCGAACCGGTCACCGATCTGGACGAGTTCCTGGCGGGCTGGATCGATCCGCGAGGGCAGGCTCGTCAGGGAGCCGGCCACGAAGTCGTTGCGTTCGGCCGCGGGCAGCCAGTCGCCAAGATCCTGGATCAGACCCATCGTGTGGAAGGTGTCAAGCACGTCGGAGGGGCCGTACACCAGTTCCGGACCCGACCCTGCTAGGGCTGCGGCCTGAAACCCGCTCCGGAGTTCCTCCGTCTCCTTGTAGAGCGGCCGGACGTGGACGCCGGGGTTGTCCGCCTCGAACCGGGTGATCTCCTCGGCAAGAAACTCCCGCTCGTTGGGCCGTGACTGGTGCCAGATGGTGACCGTGGTCCCGGATTGGCGGGGCCCGCAGCCGCCGACTGCCGCGACAGCAGCCATGAAGCAGACGATCCCGGCGCAACGGTGATTCATCGGGCCGCCCTCGAAACCACGTGGCGTCAGTTCGCCGGGGCAACCCGGAGCACTACTGCCTCGAGTGGTGGGACTGTGACCACGGTTGATTCACCTCCGGCTGCCAACGCAAACTTTTGGACCTCCCCTGACGCGGTGAAGATCTGCGCGACGGAGGATCCGGCCGGGGAGGGAATCCGCCAGGCATACGGTTCTGCGCCCCGGTTGAACCCCACGAGCAGCCGATCCTGGGTGTCCCGCCGTTCGAAGGCCAGAAACCTCGCCTCGTCGTCGGCTGGAAAAAACTCGATCCCGCCGTGCCGCAGGCAGGGATACTTCTTCCGCAACTCAATCGCCGCCCGGTAAAAGGCAAACGTCGTCTGATCAAAGCCGACCGGGCAGGGTTCGCGATCGCGGTCGCGCGGATCGGCTTGCTGCGGGTCAAATTGCATTCCCGGCCAGACCATCGGCATCCGGTCGCAGGGGTCGTCCGCCCCCCACATGCCTGCCTCGGTACCGTAGTACATCATCGGAGCCCCGACGTACGTGAACTGGAAGAGCGCGACCATCCGCTGGATCCGCCGCTCCCGATCATCAGGACCACGGAGGTCATAATCGGCATGCTGCCGGGGTGAGACGGCGATGTCGAAGTCGAACCGGTCTGGCTGCTCGTACGGACGCCGGGCGGCGTTGACGATCATTGAGGCTACCCGGTCGGTGTCGTGGCCATCGATCAGGTTGAGCATCGCATACCGCCTGGCGGGAAGATGGTGATCGAGTCGGTCGCGAAACTCCGCAACCGCCCGGGTTGCCGGCAGCGTGTCATCGATCAGAAAGCCCTTGACCGGAAATGAAAACCCGAAATAGTTCATGGTGGCATCGAAGGCGGCGGCGTTGAGAAAGCCGCTGGCCTCATCCCACTCCTCCGCGACCGTGTAGGCCGCCGGATTGAGGTCATGCACCAGCCGATGCCAGTCCCTCCAAAACCCGACTGGCACTTCGCGGGCTACATCGAGCCGCCACCCATCGATCCCGTCGGCTGGGTCACCATCGCCGTTCGGGTCCATCCAGCGGCGGGTGATCGCTAGGATGTAGTCCTTGGGGCCGGGGCCGAGGTCTTTGCCGTCCGGGGTATCGGCGAACTCGGGGAGGGTGTCGATGCCCCACCAGCACTGGTATTTGAATTCATTCTCGGGTGTGTCTGGATCATCCTCCGCAAGCACGGTGTACCACCCGGCATAGGGCGAAGCCCGACCGCGGCGGCGGACGTCTTGGAAGGCGAAAAAATCCCGGCCCGTGTGGTTGAAAACACCGTCGATGACCACCCGAATTCCGCGGGCGTGGGCCTGCTCGAGCAGCTCGAGGAACAGCCGGTCGGCCGCGGTCCACTTCCAGGTCTTCGGATCAGCCGTCTCGGTGGCCACGAGAGCCACGTCGCCCTGGGGGTCGGGGCCGAAGTGCCGATCGACGTGGTGAAACGAGTTGCCATCGTATTTGTGGAGTGAGCGGGCTTCGAACACGGGATTGAGGTAGATCGCGTTGATGCCCAGATCCTGGAGGTAGTCGAGCCGGTCGATCACCCCCTGCAGATCGCCCCCATACCGTCGGTGAAAGACGCCGTGCTCGAAGAAGTCGGGGCCGAGTTCCCGCTCCCAGGTATCTCTGGCATACCAGTCGCCCGTCCAGGGAGAGATCCGCCACGACTCCGGCACATCGGCCTCGAGCGTGTCGCAGGTGGGGTCGTTGCTGGGATCGGCGTTGTCGAACCGCTCGGGAAAGATCTGATAAAAGATCGCGTCGCTGACCCACTCGGGCACCTGCAACTCAGGCGGGGCATCAGCCCGGCAGGGAGCCGTCGCGAACACCAGGCCGCTCCACGTCAGTCCCATCCAGAACCGTCGCCAGTTCGACGGTGGTGTCGCAAACCTCGCTGCCATGATGCTCCGCTCCGGGTCAATTCTTCTGTGTGCGATCCCAGGTCTTGCCACCTTTGTAGCGGGCCGCCCGCTCCAGGAGTTCCTCGGTTTTCGTGGCCGCCAGAACCTTGTCGAGCGCGGCGACGAACTCCGCCTTGTGGGCATCCCGTAGCTTCCGATGGTGGGCGAGTTCGACCACACTGCGGCAGGCCGCCTCGCTGAGGGCCGGATCGTCGAGGGCGGCCACGACGAACTGAAACGCCTCGAAGGTGCGAATGGCGTTGGCCCGCTCGATGACCCGGGCCCGGTCCGCGTCACGTTCGCAGAGGTTGAGCGTCTGCTGGAGGAGCGAGAGCCGCTGGGAATCATCGAGCTTGTTGTCGGGAAGCGGGGCGATCCTGATCAGGGCATTGAGCACGATCTGCTTCTCGGCCGGATCGGCCGTCTCGGCGTGGAGGGCCAAGAGCCGTTCCTTGACGGCGGCGTCGGGCCAGCGAACGAGGGCCGCGAGGCCCCGCTGCCGCGCAGTCGGGTTGGCGAGCATCCCGTCTACGATCGCCATCACTTCGGGGCCTCCGACCCGAGCGAGCACCGGCAGGAGCGAGTCCTGTGCGGCCTGATCGCTCGCGGCAAAGCCCTTTACCAGGGCCGTGGCCGCCGCGGGGGCCTGTGCTCCCGAGGTGCAGACAGTGACGATCGCCTGCTCAGCCGCCCGTCGCTCGTCGCCCGATGCCTGGAGGTACGACCTCGCCATGGCATCGATTTCGGCCGCGCCCCCGAATCGGGCCAGAGCCCGCATCGCCGCTGGCCGAACCGCGGGGTCGCCATCCACAGCTGCCACGAACAAGGGCAGCGAAGCCCGGTCCCGCCGCTCGGTGAGGATGTCGATCAATGCGGCCTGGTGGGCACGGTTCGCTGCCGCAGCGGCCGCCCGGAGGGCCTTCTCCGCCTCGGGGCCATGGATCTCGAGGAGCCCGCGGCGGGCGGCGGCCTGGATTTGGCCACCGTCGGCCATCCCGCTGACCAAAACCGGCACATCGGCCGCGTCGCCGAGCCGCCCCAGAAGCGAGATCGCGGCCACCCGAACCGCGGCGTCGCCGGCTTTGGCCAGCGGCCGGGCTGCCGCCGCGGCCGCCGCGTCGCCGCGATCGGCGAGCGCACGCAACAGGGACGGCTGCTCGGCCGGAGTCTGCCGCGGGAGCAGCGCCGCGAGTTCCCGCGTGAACCAGGTGCCCCGGAGGCCATGCCGAACACGGTCCAGAGCCAGGGCCCGCAGATCGGCATCATCACCCCCGAGCATGTCCAGCACGGCGGCAGCCGCCTCGCGGGCGGAAGCTGATGCCGCCGGCTCCTCTGCCCTGGTGGCCGTCGCCAGCGTCAGGACAACGACCACGGCCGGGAACAAAGCAGCAACCAGCGGCAACATACGCATGGAAATCAGCCTTCGGGAAGAGTCAGAACCAGAGTCTGAAGGAAAAGGAACCCAACCGCTGCGAGACCATCATCAGGTGTCGTCCATCAGGTGTCGTCGAGGGCGTCGATCAGGCCGGAGCGGGCTGCGAATCGGGCGGCTCGCTCCCGCCGCGAATCTGGCCCGACCTCGCCGGCTGCCACCAGCGAGCGATAGACGGCCTGAGCCGCCGGCCGATCGCCATCCGCCAGCATCTGTTCGGCGCAGCTGATCCTGGCGTCAAACACGACGTCGGCAATCGGGGAGGTGTGGTCATCCGCAGCGGCCAGGGCCGCTGCAGCCTCAGTCGTCCCAATTCGCCCGAGCGCAAATGTAGCGGCGGAGGCCAGCTCTGGCTCACCAGCCCGCACGAGCGGTGCAAGCACAGGCACGGCCGCCGCATCACGCCGGGCCGCCAGCGATGAGATCATCCCGATCCGGAGCTTGCCGGAGAGGTGGCCGACCGCCTCCCGCAGGGCCTCCGCCGCCTCGGCCGCATCGATCCGTTCGAGGGCGAACCTGGCCATGTGGGAGTGTTCCGGCTCGCCCAGCAGGGCTGCGAGGCCGGGCACGGATGCTGTCGTGCCGATCAGGCACAGCCTGCGGCAGGCATATTCCTTGGCCGCTCGGGACGTGTCGGCGGCGAGAACCGCGTTGAACCGCCGCTCCAGATCGCGGCTGCGATCGGGATCACCGGCGGCGGCCACGACCAGAGCATCGATCGCCGCCAGGAACGAGGCATCCGCTCCCCAGTCGAATCCAGCCAGGGACACAAAGAATTGGTCGATGCCAATCTGGTTCGTTGCCATGTGATGCGCTTTCAAGAAGTCCTTTCCAGCCGAATCTTTTACAGCACCCAGGGTTCCCGCCGGGCCCGATCCAGGAGGCGATTCGCCTGCGGGTCGGCAACGAACTGATGCATGGCCCGATCCCAGCGAAGCGATCGCTGCAGCCGGCGGGCGATCCCCAGCAGATGGGCCGCGGCCATCGTGTTGACCGCCGGCTCGAGGTCACGGAACGGTCGCTCACGGGTCTTGACGCTCTCGATGAAGTCGCCGTGGATGCCGCGACTGCCCCGGTAAGCGGGCACGGCGCGTCCTGCCACGGCCTGACCATCGCCGTGGAGCTGAATGCCCCGCTCGTGGGAGACCGAGTGGGTGTTCGCGCGGGGCCTCAGGGCCGCCGGGCGGTTGCAGTGGAGCTCGACGCCGTCGGGATAGACGAGCGTGGCGTAGGCCGAAAGCCCACCATCCGTCGCAGGATGCCAGACCACTTCGTTTGGCTGTTGGTCGAGCAACCCGGCGCCGAACAGCGCGCCACCAAAATTGTGCGCGCCCCAATCGGTCAGATGGCCGCCGGAATAGTCCACGTACGACCTCCAACTGTTGCCACCGGTTCCAAAATTGCCATCACAGCGGCCAGCGTTGTAGGGCCCCCAGGGGGCTGGGCCGAGCCAGAGATCCCAATCGATGTCGGGTGGAGTGGCATCTGCTGGCAGGTAGCAACCCATCGAAGACGGCCCCGGATCGAGATCGATCGAGGTGATTCGGCCAAGTTCGCCGGCCCAACAGGGGTCGACGATGCTCCGGTAGTCTTCCAGCACCCTTTGAGAGCCTCCGGAAACCACCCTGCCGTACCCGCGGGCCGCGGCGAGCATCAACGGACCTTCGGAGAGGGTCAGCGTCTCGGGCTTTTGAAGATAGATGTCCTTCCCGGACCGGCAGGCCGCGATGGCCATCAGGGAGTGCCAGTGATCAGGGGTGGCGATGTGGACCGCGTCGATGTCGTCGCGAGCCAGCAGGTCGCGGAAGTCTCCCAAGACGGCGCAGTCGGAGTTGCCGTACCGCTCGTTGACCCTCGCCCGGGCCTCCTCCAGCCACTTCCGCCGGACGTCGCAGACGGCGACATACTGCACCTCTGGATGCCCGAGAAACTGCCGTTGGTCGCCCGAACCCTGATTCCCTAAGCCGATCCCTCCCATCGTGATTCGGTCGCTCGCCGGTGGGGTGGTGGCATCGCCCAACGCCTTGGAGGTGATGATGTAGGGCGCGAATGCAGCACTCGCGGATACGGCTGCCGTGGTTTTGATGAAACCCCGGCGTGTCGATGCGGGAAAAGTCATGCCTGCCCTCCGAATACGCTCCGAATACGAATCGGACCCCACGGCCTCCCCCCAGTGTAGCGAGCCTGAAGCCGACCCGGCGCATAGGTCGCTAGCGACCGGGGGTGGAGCGAATCGCTCCACCCCTGGTCGCCAGCGACCACTCAGGTGGAGCGAATCGCTCCACCCCCCGCCCACATTACCATCTGTTGAATCCGTGATTTTCAGCTCGAAAGAGCTGAAAAAGTCTTGTTTTTGAGGGTTTTTACCACTGAGTCGGAGGTTTTTTGGAATCAAGATAGTTTCGGCACGCGGATTGCTTGTTCTTTCTTGCGGCGTGGTCGCCGAAGGTCGTTTGGCTTTCGGCTCAACGCTCGAGTTTGGTGGATCGGAACTGTCCCGTGGTGCACCTCCGGTGCACACACGGCAGGCCCGCAATCCGGCGGCAGTGGAAACGCTCCGCCCTCGCAAAGGAGTTTGGCTTGATCGTGATCTGAACCAATTTTTGAAAGGAGAGTGCGCCATGCACTTCAGTTACCGCGGGTCTCCACCTGGGACCGGCGGCTGGGATCTAACACAGAGTGATCTGTTGTTCTGCTCCCTGCCGATCGTGGTGTTTTTGTCGATTGTGTCATTGGTCTGACGCGACGCGTTGGTTTGCGTACGCGTTCAGACCGGGATCGAAATCTGTGCCGTGTGGAAGACACGGCCAAAATCTTCGTTGGATCTGCCCGCAAAAAGGATGTTCGCCATGAATTCGTCCGAAATTTCAGCTTGTGATCTGCCGGCGCCAGGTTCGGTGCAGCCATCGGGCATGAAAGAGCTGGTGATCGTCGATTCCGCCTGCGAGCGGTATGGCGACTTCATTGCGGCAGCTGAAGCGGGCGAGATTGGGCTGCACTTCTGCGTCGACGGGCAGTCGGCGGTGCGACTCGCTCGAAGATTCCGCGCTGATGTCTGGCTGGTGGCGGGCGACTTGCCCGACATGTCAGGGTTTGACTTGCTCGATATCTTGATGCCGTATGTCTCGCAGGGGTCAGTCGACCCATTGCTGGGTGGGGCTCCCATTTCGCTGGATCACGTCGGCGAAGGCCTGCGGTCGGGTGTGTTCGTGGTCGCAGACCAGTACCGCCTCGAGGATGAGCAGCGGGCTCTCGCATCGGCAGCTGCCGGCTACATCGTCGGACCAGTGACGATCAGCACACTGCGAATTGGGCGGAGCCGCCTGGCCGTTGAGCGGTCTACCGCGAACGCTTAAGCTGTTCGGTGAGCCAAGCTGCTGCGTCTATGACCTGAAAAGGTATGGTCAGCCATCCATGGCCTCCACCGCGGACGGTTACTAAATTGACCCGCGCCCCGAGATCGTCGGCCCGCTGTCGAAATCGCTCTGACTGGGAAAGTGTGACCAAGGTGTCACAGTCACCGTGGTAAATCAAGGTTGGGGGCAGGGCAGCTGTCACGTGATGGAGCGGCGAGAGTTCCCTGGCCACGACCTGCCAGCTCGTCAGATCAACCGGCTCTTGGTCGAACGCTCGGCGGAAGTTCTTCGGCGGGCCGCCGTCGCCGGGATCCTCGGTTGATCCGGACAAATCGGTGAGATCGGTCACGGGGAAAAAAATCGCCACGGCCTGCACGGCACTGCTGGCCCGATCCACGGGATCGGTCGCATCCGGAGGGCCGAGTCCGCCACGAGTGGCGAGCATCAGGCTGAGGTGGCCGCCAGCACTCCCGCCCGTCGCGCCCAGCCGGTCAGGGTCGATGCCATAGTCAGCAGCATGAGCCCGGATAAACCGTACCGCCCGCGACACGTCAGCTACGATCTCCATCACCGTCGCCTCAGGCTGCGAGAGATGATACACGGCAAAAACAGTGAACCCCTGCCGCAGCAAGGGAGCGACCAGCCATGGCCGAAAGCTGTTTGTGCCCGACTTCCAGCCGCCGCTGACCATGAACACCACGCCGATTCCGGAAGGACGTGTCGGCGTGAGCACATCGATCGTGAGTGCATGGCCATGCCGCTCGCCGTAGACGACCCCGCGCTGCCAATGGCTGGACGGATGGAAGTAGCACCACACCGCGGTCAGTCCGAGCCCAGCAGCCAATCCGAGACCACCCGCGACCCAGGCTCCGTACACCAGCCACCGATTTCGGGCTCCAGCGAATCTCACGTCGGAATCCCTCCCCCCTGGTCGCCGGTCGTCTCTAACTCGGTCAGGGCGTTTGAGGCCGCCCGTTGCTCGGCTTCTTTCTTGTTGCGACCCCAGGCCGGGGCGTAGCGGCGGCCTCCGATCTGGGCCGAGACGTGAAAGCTCTTGCTGTGGTCCGGCCCCGATTCGCTCAGAACCTCGTAGGTTGGCGTGAGGCCGAAATCCCGCTGCGACAACTGCTGAAGCGCCGATTTGTGATTCGAGCCGGTCTCGCCGGAGGCCACTTTGGCGATCTCGGGGCTCAGAAGCCGCTCCACGAATGGCCCTGCCGCCTCCATGCCCCCATCCAGGTAGATCGCGGCCACGATCGCTTCGAACATGTCCGACAGCACGGAATCAGGCACCGCCGGACTGGACGCAAGCCCCTTGCCCACGATCAAGAACTCCGCCAGGCCGAGTTGGCGGCTCAGCCGACTGCATGTCTCACGGCTTACCACAACCGACTTGATCTTCGTCAGATCCCCCTCGAGCGACTCGGGGAACGTGCGAAATAGCCAGTCGCAGACGATGAATCCGAGGATCGCGTCTCCCAGAAACTCGAGCCGTTCATTTGACGCCAAGCGGTGGCGTGCACCCGAGGCGTGGGTCACCGCGGCCAATAACAACCCCGGAACGGCAAACCGATGGCCAATGCGGCGTTCACACTCGGCCACGTCAATTTCCGCTCCGGCAGCGGCCGCGGGATCCTGACTGGCCATGACGTAGCATTCCCTGGTTCTCGGGCAAAACTAAAGGTTTTGCCGGACAACTGTCAACGCTGCGGAAAAAATTGACGCGGTCGGCGAACCCTTTGGCCCGACCAGACGTAATGCGGGGATGGGTTGGTTGCTTTGCGGGCCTCGCCGAAGGTTTGCCCGAAGCTCAGCCCCCGCAGAAGCAACTCGGTCTTCGCCAGCCTGCGGCCTAGAATATCCTATTGTGGCTTCTTCCTAGCCCCCGAGGTTCCCTCCCCATGCTGTCGCCAATGACTTCCCCCGATCGGTCCGCATCCTCGAGCCGCCGGCCGCTTTGTGTGCTGTGCGTGGCCGCAAGCTTAGCCACGGCAGCAGCGGTCGCGGCTTTCGTCGCCCCCTCGGCCCGAGCCGATGACTCGATGGCCACGGCCCAGGCTTTGATGCATGCCAACGCACTGTCGACGGCGTTTCGCAATGCCGCCGAGCTGGCGACGCCGAGCGTGGTCGTCGTGCGGAGCGAGATCAAGCCACGACCGGCTCGAGGCCGCCGCCCTGAGCGGCGAGCGAATCCTTTCGAGGGAACGCCTTTTGAAGGGATGTTTCCCGACGGACTTCCCGAAGGCTTTGAATCCGACTCTCCCGAGGGCCGTGTTCCTGGCCGGGGCGGCGTAGGATCCGGTGTGATCGTCTCCGATGACGGCCTGGTAATCACCAACAACCACGTGGTCGAGGGCGCTGATGAAGTGATCGTGGAACTCTCCGACGGGCGGGAATTCAGAGCGCTCGAGATCAAAACCGATCCAGAGAGCGATCTCGCAGTCGTCAAACTCGCCGATGCCCACGGCCTGCCCGTGGCAAAGCTCGGCGATTCCGACAAACTCTCGATCGGTGACTGGGTGATCGCCATCGGCAACCCCTTCGAACTCGAAACCACCGTGAGCGCTGGGATCATCAGCGGGAAGGGGCGAGAACTCGGCTCGATTCGCCGCGCCCAGTTCCTCCAGACCGACGCGGCGATCAATCCGGGCAACTCCGGTGGACCGCTCGTGAATCTGGCGGGTGAAGTCGTGGGGATCAACACGGCCATCGCCTCAAACAGCGGCGGCTACCAGGGAATCGGTTTCGCCATTCCAGTGAATCTTGCCAAGTGGGTGACCGGACAATTGATCGACAAAGGCACCGTCGAACGAGCGTTTATTGGCGTGCAGATGGGACCGCTCGACCGCCGAATGGCGGAGAAACTCGGGGTCAGGAATCGAGGGGGAGTGCTCGTCAACGACGTGGTCGCCGACTCGCCAGCGGCGGTGGCCGGTGTTCAGCCCCTCGACGTGATCACCGGATTCGACGATCAGCCAATCACGGGCACCCGCTGCCTCCAGGAGCTCGTCGAGCGATCGGAGCTCGGTCAGGTCCACAAACTCACGGTGGTCCGCGAGGGGGAGAGTTTGACACTCGACGTCAACGTCAAACCACTACCGACCGACCTCACGACGCGGGCCCCTGGCGGCCAGCCGGCTGCCGAGCGAAATGAAGAAACCTTTTACACCAAAAACTACGGGCTCGAGGTGCGGGATAAGAGTTCCGTAGCCGAAGATGCCTACGCGGAATTTACCGGTGTGCTCGTCGATCGGGTGGACGAGGACGGCCTGGCGGCCGAGGCCGGGATCGGGCCGGGCATGTTGATTATGAAGGTCGGTCGCATCCCGATTGAGTCGATCACGGAGTTCGCGGCCGCGGTCGAGGAGCAGTCGCCAGAGGAGGGGATCGTGCTCCAGATTCGCACCCCCAGCGGCAATCGGCTGGTGCTCTTGAAAAAGGACTGACCTCCCAGGCAGGCTAGCGACACCATGGCGAGCCTCGGAGTGAATATCGATCACGTCGCCACGATCCGACAGGCCCGACGGACCGTGGAGCCGGATCCCGTGTGGGCGGCTGCGGCCGCGGAGCTTGGAGGAGCCGACGGGATTACGGTTCACCTTCGGGAGGATCGCCGTCACATTCAAGACCGCGACCTCGAGGTGCTCCGCCGCACCGTCCAGGTAAGGCTGAATCTCGAGTGCGCGGTCGCGCCGGAGATGATTGAGATCGCCTGTCGCGTCAGGCCGCAGCAGGTGACGCTCGTGCCTGAGCGGCGGGAGGAAGTGACGACCGAAGGCGGCCTCGATGTGGTCGCACACACTGCAGCCGTCAGCACCGCAATTGCGAGACTCCGCGATGTTGGAATTGCCGTGGCACTGTTCATCGATCCCTGCCCACGGCAGATCGACGTCTCGGTGTCGCTCGAGGCTGATGCCGCTGAGCTCCACACCGGTGGCTTTGCAAACGCGACCTCCGAGGCCGATCGTGAGCGCAAACTCGGGGAACTCGCCCGGGCAGGCGTGATGGTCCGACAGGCGGGGCTGGCCCTGGCGGCTGGGCACGGTCTCACCTACCGCAACGTAAGTTCCGTGGCCCGGCTCGAAGGGATGGGGGAGCTTAATATCGGCCATTCGATCGTGGCCCGCTCAGTGTTTGTCGGGCTGACCGAAGCGGTGCGGGAGATGAAGCGACTGATCACGGGGTAGGCGATCAGCTGGGCGACTGGGCCAGGCTTGGCGGGAGGCCACACGAGGATGACGATTCGCCTGGCCGTGCACGTGGGCCCGCACAAGACTGGCAGCACGAGCGTGCAGCGGGCGCTCGCGGCGAATCGCGAACGGCTGGCCGACTCGGGTGTTTGGTATCCCCCCAGCCTCGCCAACGCCCAGTTTCCCGACCAGCATGCCGACATTGCGATTCTCCTGGCCACATCCCTGATTCCTTCGGCCCTCGAATGGCTCCAGCAGGCAGGGGATGAGGCCGGTCGCCGCGGTTGCGATACGGTCTTTCTGTCGAGTGAAAACTTCCGGGCTCCCCAGATCCGTCATCGTTTAGGAATTCTGCTCCGTGACCATCGTCGGCGGACCGGAGCCGAAACCCGGCTGCTGTACGTGCGGCGCGAATCTGCGGCACTCGCGCGGTCGACGGTGATGGCACGTCTCGATGGGGAACTCGGTTTTTTCTTCCGCGAGCATTACGACCTTCGCACGTGGGCGGCCGACTTCGTTCACCAGCAGCGGCAGGAGGAACGGTTTTTCCAGCGGCAGGGCTGCCGGTTTCTCCGACTGGAGGCAACGCCCCCGGCATTCCTCGCTGCGGAACTTCTCCGACTCGCGACCGATCGGGAGTTTTCCTTTGTTGAAACCAGCAGGGAGAATGTGACAAAAGCCCGGCTGGCGTCGCCTCCGGCCGCCATGCTGGCCTACGGGGTTCGGGTGATGCAAAAAATTGTCAGCGGCGGCGCGATCGTCGGCGCGAACGCCGCTCAGGCTGTGCCACTCGTGGGCGAGCCCGCAGCCACGACAGCCGGCTACCGCGATTTGCTAGCTGCCTTTGGGGCAGCGGTTGAAGCCGCCATCGAGGCAGGTTTCGCCGACGCAACTCGGGAGACCATCTGGCATTACCGGTGGCGGTTGCTGCGGCGACACCTCGAGGAAGTCAACCGGTCGTGGTGACTCCGCTCAGCACGGACCACCACCCAGTGTGACTCGGTCTCACCCGACGGGCGCCGCAGCGGCGTATGAGCCGAGGCACACCACCCTTTTGCACCGCTTCTCCAGACTGGCGATCGCCCGGCGAACCCGGAGGTCCGTGCGGTGGCCCTCGAGTTCCACAAAGAAGATGTAACCCCGCTCCTCGCCGGGCAAGGGAAACGATTCGATCCAGGTGAGGTTGAGTTTCTGCCGCTTCGGGATCGCAAGGGCGTCAGCCAAACCGCCTGGTCGGTGTTCGATCTCGAACATGAGTGAGGTTTTGTCTCGGCCTGTCCGGCTGGCATCGGTGTGGCCAATCACGGCAAATCGTGTCGTGTTGCCGGCCAGATCCTCGATGTCCTCCGCGAGCACATTGAGGCCGTAGTGCACCCCCGCCTGCCGGCTGGCAATGGCGGCGGCATCAGTTTTTTGGGCCGCCATCTCAGCGGCGGTGCTCGTGCTCGTCACTTCGATGAGCCGGGCGGAAGGCAGGTGACGCGCGAGCCAGTTGCGGCACTGTGAGAGTGCCTGAGGCCGGCTGTAAACCTCACGGATCGCCGACCGATCGCAGGTGGCTAGCAGGGTGTGGTGAATTCGCAGCGGCACCTCGGCGCAGATCTTGACGGAGAGCCGGGAAAAGTTGTCGAGGGTGTCGGCGATCCGGCCATCAGTCGAGTTCTCGAGCGGCACGACACCGTAGTGAGAGTGACCGGCGTTTACCTCCTCGAAGGCGGCCGAGATGCTGCCCACCGGCACGAAATCAACCGAACCTCCAAACCGGTGCAACGCCGCCAGGTGGCTGTAGGTCCAGGCCGGTCCAAGATGGGCCACCCGGAGATGCTGCTCGATCGCCCTCGATCCCGAGATCAGTTCGCGAAAGATCGACTTCAAACTGTCGTCGGAGAGGGGGCCGCCATTGGCAGTTGCGACCCGCTCCAAGACTGATTCTTCTCGTGACGGATCATAGGTCTGCTGCCCCGAGGTCTTTTTGATCTGACCGATCTCACGGGCCACCTCCGCTCGGTCGTTCATCAGCGACACGAGTTGGCGATCGATCCCGTCGATCTGGGTGCGGAGGCCGGCGAGCGTCGCTTTCCGTGAACCGACCGTTTTTCGAGGTGAGCCGGAGGAAGACATAAGAGCGGCGATGGAGGCGGCCAAAATGGCAGGCCGCTCAAAACGAGGTACTTGCAACCGGGCGACGATTCCCCAACTGTACTCTAGGCAGAAAACCCCTCAAGCTGGGTCAATTCCCGGATTTTGTCCCGGCGATCGGCCTCCTCCTAGCTTGGAGCCAGCCGCCGGGGCAGTTGGCACGGGCTTTGCTCTCAAAATCTCTTATTCTGCACCGCTCGCAGGAATTGGCGGCGCGGAGATTCTCAGCGGACATCCAGCCACCCCGGGATCGCGGGGTGGCACTCGAACCGGGAAAGGGCAACGAATCATGGCGACGAAGCAGGGCGAAAAAATCATCGGTATCGACCTGGGCACCACCAATTCGGTCGTATCCGTGATGGAGGGCAAGGAGCCCAAGGTGATCGCGAACAAGGAAGGCAATCGTCTCACGCCGAGCGTGGTCGCCTTCAACGACAAGGGTGAGACCCTCGTGGGCGACATCGCCCGCCGGCAGGCCGTTACCAACCCCAAGCGGACCATCTATTCAATCAAGCGATTCATGGGTCGGCGGCATGATGAGGTGGCGAGCGAGGAAAAGATGGTGCCCTACGAGGTCGTGGGGGGGCCTAACGACTACGTCAAGGTCAGAGCCGGCGACAAGGAGTTCACCCCGCCGGAGGTTTCCGCAAAGGTGTTGCGAGCGCTCAAGGAGTCGGCCGAGAGTTACCTGGGCCACAAGGTGAATAAGGCGGTGATCACGGTTCCGGCCTACTTCAACGACGCCCAGCGCCAGGCTACCAAAGACGCTGGCCAGATCGCCGGACTCGAAGTGATGCGGATCGTCAACGAGCCGACGGCGGCCGCCTTGGCGTATGGCCTCGACAAGCAAAAAGACGAAAAGATCGCTGTCTTCGACCTGGGCGGCGGCACGTTCGACGTGTCGGTGCTCGACGTCTCGAAGGATGGCGTGTTTCAGGTGATCAGCACCAATGGCGACACGCACCTGGGTGGTGACGACTTCGACCAGGCGTTGATCAATCACGTGGCCGACCAGTTTCAGCGGGAACAGGGAATCGACCTGCGGAAAGATGCGATGGCGATGCAGCGGCTGCAGGAGGCCTGCGAAAAGGCCAAGAAGGAGCTATCGACGGCCCAGAGCAGCGACGTCAACCTGCCCTTCATCACGGCCGACGCCTCGGGGCCCAAGCATCTTCAGATGACGATCACCCGGGCCGATTTCGAGCGACTCGTCGACGGGCTCATCGAGCGGTGCCGCGGACCGGTGATGAAGGCCCTGGAAGACGCCAAACTCAAGCCGTCGGAGATCGACGAGGTGGTGCTGGTCGGCGGCTCAACCCGGATCCCCAAAGTTCAGGAACTCGTCAAGAAAATTTTTGGCAAGGAGCCGCACAAGGGCGTGAACCCCGATGAGGTCGTCGCGCTCGGAGCGGCAATTCAGGGGGGCGTGCTGGGGGGCGATGTGCAGGACGTGCTTCTGCTTGACGTCACTCCGCTGTCGCTCGGGATTGAGACTGAAGGCGGCATCTTCACGAAACTTGTGGAGCGGAACACGACGATTCCCACCGACAAGAAACAGGTGTTCAGCACGGCCGCCGACAATCAGACCGCAGTGACGGTCAGTGTTTTCCAGGGGGAACGGCCGATGGCCCGGGACAACCGGCTGCTCGGTCAGTTCAACCTCGAGGGTCTACCGCCGGCTCCCCGAGGCACTCCCCAAATCGAGGTCAAGTTTGACATCGATGCCAACGGGATCCTGAACGTGACCGCCAAGGATCTTGGATCGAACAAGGAGCAGACCGTTCGGATCGAGCAGTCAAGCGGGCTCAACGAGTCGGAAATCGAGCGGATGCGTAAGGACGCGGAGGAGAATGCCGAGGAAGACAAGCGCAAGGCGCGGCTGGCGGAAATTCGTAACCGCTCCGAAGCACTCTGCTTCCAGACGGAAAAACTGATTAAGGAGAACGACGGAAAATTGTCAGCCTCCGACAAGGCCCCGCTCGAGGCAGCGATCACCAAAGCCCGTGAGTTGGCCAAGGGGGAGGATTCCGACGCCATCCAGTCGGCCCACGACGCGCTGGAGCAGGCCGCCCACGCCCTGTCGAAAGTGCTCTACGAGCAGGCCTCCACCCAGCGCGGCGGGACGGGCGGGGCCGAGCAGACGGCGAGTACCGGCAGTAACCAGGGGGGCGATGATACGATCGATGCTGAGTTCGAGGTGAAGAACGACAGCTGACCGCCATGTGGATCAAGACAAAGCCCGATGGGGGCAGGTCCGCCTAAGGCTGGCCTGCCCCCATTCGCATTCAAACCGTCACGAACAGGAGGTGGGTCATGGCATTTCGGTTCGATAAGTTCACGATCAAGGCCCAGGAGGCGGTCCAGTCCGCCGTGGAACTCGCCGGCGGCCGCAGCAACCCCCAGGTGACGCCGGTGCACTTGGTGCAGGCGCTGGTGGCCGAGCGCGACGGGATCGTCAGGCCGCTGCTGGAAAAGATCGGCGTCGATCGGTCCCAGCTCGAACGGATCATCGAGGCCGAACTCTCCCACCTGCCGAAGGTTTCCGGTGGCGCGCAGCCCCAGCCTGATCAGGAACTCCTCAAAGTTTTCGAGGCGGCCACGACCGAGTCGCATGCGATGAAGGATGAGTTTGTCTCGACCGACCATCTCATGCTGGCACTGGCCAAAACCCCTTCCAAGGCCAAGAATTTACTGCAATTGGCGGCCGTGAGCGAAACGGAACTGCTCGCTGGCCTCCAGGCGGTTCGGGGTCAATCCCGCGTGACGGACCAAAACCCGGAAGAAAAGTTTCAAGCACTGGAGAAGTATGGCGTGGACCTGGTGCAGCGGGCCAGCCAGGGCAAACTCGACCCGGTCATTGGTCGTGACTCCGAAATCCGCCGAGTCATCCAGGTGCTTTCCCGCCGCACCAAAAACAACCCCGTACTGATCGGTGAACCGGGCGTAGGCAAGACAGCGATCGCCGAAGGGCTGGCCGTGCGGATCGTGCAGTCAGACGTGCCGGAGACCCTCCGAGGCCGCCGGGTCATAGCGCTCGACCTCGGCGCCTTGATTGCCGGCACCAAATATCGGGGAGAGTTTGAGGACCGACTCAAGGCCATCCTGCGCGAGGTCGAGGCAGCAGCCGGCAACGTGATCCTGTTTATCGATGAGCTCCACACGGTAATCGGGGCAGGGGCAGCGGAGGGGGGCTCCGACGCCGCGAATCTCCTCAAGCCTGCTTTGGCCCGGGGTGACTTGCGGTGCATCGGTGCCACAACGCTGGACGAATATCGCAAGCACATCGAGAAAGACGCGGCCCTGGAGCGAAGGTTTCAGCCCGTTTTTGTCGGTGAGCCGACCGTCGAAGACACGATCGCGATTCTCCGCGGACTCAAATCTCGCTACGAGGCCCACCACAAGGGAGTGAAGATCAAAGACTCCGCCCTGGTGGCAGCCGCCGAACTGTCGCACCGCTACATCGCCGACCGATTCCTTCCCGACAAAGCGATCGACCTGATGGACGAGGCGACGAGCCGGATTGCGATGGAACTCCAGAGCGTGCCCAGTGAAATCGACGAGGTACAGCGGCGTCTGATTCAGCTCGAACTGGCCGGCCGCCAATTGGCCGAGGAAACTGAGGAGCACGCCAGAGACCGGCTCTTGGAGATCGAAGCCGAGTCGGCTGAACTCCGGAAAAAGCTGGCCAGCCTCCGGGAGCAGTGGGAGGCTGAGAAAAGCGGGGTGGGTAGCCTCCAGGAACTTCGTCAGCAACTCGACCGCGTGGAGCATGAATTCGAGCGCGCAGGCACCCAGATCAAAGAGCGGCAGTCGTCTGGGCTGCCAGTTGAGGAATCGCTGTTTCAGCAGCTCTACGAACTCGATGTGAAGCGGAAGGACCTGGCGCAGCGGCTCGAGCAGGAAGGGAGCGAGCGGGAGGCCAAGGGACCAGCCGATCGCCCCGCCAAGCGGCTGCTCCGACGGGAGGTGGGTCCTGAGGAGATTGCGGAGGTGGTCAGCGCCTGGACGGGCATTCCGCTGACGCGGCTGGTGGAAGGCGAACGGGCGAAACTCCTGGTGCTCGAGGACCGGCTCCATCAACGGGTGGTTGGGCAGGAGGAGGCTGTCGAGGCAGTCAGCGACGCCGTCCGCCGCAGTCGGGCAGGCCTGCAGGACCCGAACCGGCCGATCGGCTCGTTTCTCTTTCTCGGGCCTACCGGCGTGGGCAAAACTGAACTCTGTAAGGCATTGGCCGAGGTGCTCTTCGATGACGAGAACGCCATGGTGCGGATCGACATGAGCGAATTCATGGAAAAGCACACGGTCGCTCGGCTGATCGGTGCGCCGCCGGGCTATGTCGGCTACGAGGAGGGCGGGCTGCTCACCGAGGCTGTGAGGCGGCGGCCGTACTCGGTAGTTTTGTTGGACGAGATGGAGAAGGCCAACCGCGACGTCTTCAATGTGCTTCTCCAGTTACTCGACGATGGCCGGCTGACCGATAGCCTGGGACACACGGTCGATTTCACGAACACGATCGTGGTGATGACCAGCAACATCGGCAGCCAGTTGATTCAAGAAATCACCAGGGAGGGTGGCAGCGAAGCAGAGATGCGGGCTGCGGTCAAAGACGCACTCACGACCCGTTTCGTGCCGGAATTTCTCAATCGGATCGATGAAACGATCATCTTCCACCCGCTCGATGAGCGGCATATCCGCCGGATCGTGAAGATCCAGGTTGGCCGCCTCGTGGCTCAGGCAGGCAGGGCGGGCATCACGTTGACCTGCACCGAAGCAACAGTCGATGAAATCGCCCGGCTGGGATATGACCCAGTGTATGGTGCACGGCCGCTGAAGCGTGTGATTCAGCAGCAGCTGCAAAACCCGCTGGCGAGAGAACTGCTCTCAGGCCATTTCGTGGAAGGCAATTCAGTACGGGTGGATTTCGTCCAGGACGGGTTTACGTTCGCCAAGACCTGACCGGGGGAGCGACCGGACTGCAGCAAATCCGCAACCGCAGGAGTTCAGCGCTTTCGATCCTCGAGCCCCATTCGCACGATCAGGTTATCGCAGCCGGGAGTCATCTTGCGGAGCTTATCGGCGATCACCTGCTTCTCGCTGATGGTGGCCTTGGCGAGCTTCGTCTCGAACTTCGCCAGCTTCTGCCGACGGTGCCTTCGCCGCTTGATCTCCTTCATCCTGTTGCTGATGCCGCCCATGCGTTGTGGATCCTGAGGGGGTGCTAGTAGGATTGAAAGCCTAAAAAAAAGCCCTGCGGGCGTCAAAGGCAGCCGGTGGAATCGGGGCCAAATCGGTGCTTTGGGTTCCGGTCAGCGTGTAGAATTCGGAAGTTCACTGCCTCCTCCCAGTGGGGTGAGGCACCGGGACGGGTGGCAGAGCGGTTCAATGCACCGGTCTTGAAAACCGGCAGTCGCGAAAGTGGCTCGTGGGTTCGAATCCCACCCCGTCCGTTTTTTTGCGGCAACAGGGACAGGGCCCGAGGAGCAGGGCTCGTTGTCGGAGGTGGGCGGGCTCAGAAACGCCTGACGGCCTTCCGGTCGCTCTGCACGCCAGGGATCTGAAACCCGGGCCAGACAGCTTCACGGGGCAGCGCTGGGATCGAGGCCCTCACACGGACCTGGTTCCCGGAGCTGGAGGGCTTAAGCGGTTGATGTCCGGAAGACGCGATCGACTCAGGTATCCTGCCCGTAGAACCGTTGGGCAGTACCACCCACGATCGCAGCCTGCTCGGCGGCTCTCATGCGACAGGCATTCCCACGAACAGTGCGACCGGTGTAGGGTCGGCGAGTGATAATCCGCGGATCACCGCAACTCCTCTGGGCAAATCAATCATGACGATCGAGCTTCTGGACCGGCTGCGGATACTGCTCACGAGTCTGCAAGATGCCGTCCGTGACCGGCTCGTCACAGCTCGTAACCACCAGTCCACCGACGATCTTGCGGCCGTGGCCGAGGTGACCGTGGCCGACACGATCTACAGAATCGACAAGGTCAGCGAGGAGGTGATCCTGGACTGGTTCGAGGCCTCGTGGCCCGACAAGCATCCCGTGGAACTGGTGATGGAGGGAGCCGAGGGGGGTGATGCCCACACCTTTCCGCGCGGTACCCCGCCCACGGCTTGTGAGTTTGTTTGCATCCTCGATCCGATCGACGGCACTCGCAATCTGATGTACGACAAGCGACCAGCCTGGATCCTCACCGGCCTGGCTCCGCGCCGGCCCGAGGGCACTCGACTCGCGGACATCGTCGTGGCCGTGATGACCGAGTTGCCGACCACAAAGCAATGGGCTTCGGACCAGATCAGCGGGGTCCGCGGCTGCGGCCCGCGGGGACTCGTCGCCGAACGGATCGACATTCGCAGCGGGCGTCGCGAGCCACTCGCGCTGCGGCCCTCGCAGGCGGCCGACTTTCGCCATGGCTTTGCCTCGATCGCGCGGTTTTTCCCCGAGGGCAAGACGATGCTCGCCCGGCTGGAAGAGTCGCTCTGGGAGGCACTCTACGGACTGGGCACATCGGCCTCGCCCTTGGTCTTCGACGACCAATACATGACCACCGGCGGTCAAGTCTATGAACTGATGGTAGGCCACGACCGGATGCTCGGAGACTTGCGACCGCTTGTCTATCGCCGGATCGGCTTTGACTCGGCCCTGGTTTGCCATCCATACGACATTTGCACCTCCATGCTTCTGGAGGAGGCCGGTGGCCTGATCGAAGACCCGTTTGGCCGCCCGCTCGACCTGCCACTCGACACGACTTCGGCGGTCGCCTGGATGGGGTTTGCCAATGAAACGCTGGCCGGTCAGGTGCGGCCGATCCTCCAGCGGCTGATCGCCGAACAGCTCGCGTGAACCGATTGGCTCGAACCGGCGACGCTCTGGCGAGCGATGCGGTGGGCTGGCTAGGGCGCATCTGAGATAGCTGGAGCGACGATTGGGCACACTGAGCAGGGGAGGCGAGGGGGTCGGCAAACGCTCGCGGAGCATGAGGGCGTATCCTCGCCCGCGACGCGACTTTTGCCGCCCCCGAGCTGGTGCTCCACGGAACTCGAATGCGATCTAGGCGTGCTCGGGGGCGTGGTCAACTCCAACGGTTCACCCTGCGTCACTAGTGTTCATAGCCCCTCAGCTTTCCCGCAGCAGGATCGAGCTGGATGTCCCGGTGCCTGCCCTGGCTGTCCGGAGAGAAAGCCATCCTTGGCTTTTTTGCACGACGCGCTTGCCCCTACACACTGCTACCAGCCAGGATGTGCGAATCCTCGCCCCCCGGTTCACGGCTTGCGTCATGGGGGCAGGAGACGATCCGACCACAGGATGACCATGGCAGCCAACTCCTCCACCGTCCCGCGATCGCCCGCTGCCGGTGAGGGCACCAGGGCTGGCTATGCGTGGCTCGTCGTAGCGATGCTGTGGCTTGTCTGCTTCTTCAACTACGCCGATCGGCAGGCGATCTATGCCGTATTTCCGCTGCTGGAGGAAGAGTTTGGGTTCAACAAGTTTCAACTCGGTCTGATTGGTTCGGCTTTCATGTGGATTTATGCAGGCGGCGCCCCATTTGCAGGGTTCATCGCGGATCGGGTGAAGCGGGTGCACCTGATCCTGGGCGGCTGCATCTTCTGGAGCTTTATCACCGTCACCACGGCCTGGTGCTCGAAGCTCTGGCAGTTCGTGGCCGTCCGGGCCCTCGAGGGCTTCGGCGAGACCTTTTACTTCCCCGCCTCAATGTCGCTCACCGCCGATTACCACGGCCCGCGGACCCGAAGCCGCGCCTTTGCCATCCACCAATCGAGCGTTTACGCCGGCACGATCCTGGGCAGCTGGCTAGGCGCTACACTCGCCGAGCGATTCGGTTGGCGGACAGGATTCTACCTGTTCGGCCTGAGCGGGATTGTCGTGGCGGGAATCCTGTATGCGTTTCTCCGCGAGCCCCGCCGGGGAATGGCAGACCGGGTCGAGGCTTCGCCGGAAGACCATCCGGCATCTGGTCCGCACGCTCTGCCACAGCCGGTCGCCGAGCCGCTCGGGGTCGCGGCCACCGCCGGGCTCCTGCTGCGACGGCCCGCCGTGATCCTCCTGATGCTCGCATTTCTCGGGGCGAACTTCGTAGCTACGATCTTCCTCACATGGACTCCCACCTTCCTCAAGGAGAAGTTTGGCTACTCGCTCGGAGCGGCTGGTCTCAACGGCACGTTGTTCATCCATCTGGCCAGCGCGGTGGCGGCACCACTGGCGGGAGTCGTGGCTGATCGACTGGCCCGGCGGTTTGTCGGAGGGCGGGTGCTCGTGCAGGCGGTTGGACTGCTCGTGGGCTCGGTCTTCGTCGTGCTCGTAGGGCTCTGCACAACCAGGGGCGTGCTGATCGCGTCGATGATCGCCTTCGGGTTCTGCAAGGGCTGTTACGATTCGGGGATCTTTGCCTCACTCTTCGACCAGGTCGAGGCACAGGCCCGGGCCAGCGCCACCGGACTGATGAACACGGTCGGCTGGGGGGGCGGTGCCCTCGGGCCCCTGTTCGTCGGCTGGGCCACGCAGGCGGCGGCCACAGGGGTTGACCCGCCCGCCAAACTTGCCGAGATCGAGGCCATGAGCCGGGCGATCGCCACCGGAGGTATCGTATACCTGGTCTGCGCGGTGATCCTGGTGGCGGCGATGCTCGCCGGTCGCCGCACTGGCATCGCCTCGGTGCCGTGACGTGGCTCGTCCCGCGCTGGCTAGCCTCCGTTTCTTCTGGCTCGCACCTCCCGTAATGTGCTCATGACAACTCCCTCCGCCCCTCCCGTCCCTCGCTTCCGCGGCATCGTGCCGCCACTGACGACGCCGCTGCTCGACCGGGATTCGCTCGATCAGGCTGGGCTCGAACGGCTTGTAGAGCATGTCCTAGCCGGCGGCGTCCATGGGCTGTTCATCCTCGGCACCACTGGCGAAGGGCCGATACTGCCGCATTCGGTCCGCCGGGAGCTTGTCCGCCGCACCCTCGCCCAGGTGGCGGGTCGGGTGCCGGTGCTAGTCGGAATCACCGACACGGTTTTCTCTGAGAGCGTCGCCCTGGCCCGGTTCGCCGTTGAGCACGGAGCCGCCGCGGTCGTGGCGGCCGCACCCTACTACTTCCCGGTGGGCCGGGAGCCGATGGAGCGGTGGGCCCGCACGCTGGCCCGGGCGCTGCCGCTGCCCGTGGTGCTCTCCAACACACCCGAGCTGGTGAAACTCGTGATCGCGGTCGACATAATCCGGCAACTGGCCGACGAGCCCAACATCGTAGGCCTCGAGGACTCCGGCGGCGACCTGGGCGTTTTCGACGGCTACGCCCGCATCGTGCGGGAGGTTCGGCCCGACTGGTCGCTGCTGATCGGCCGGGAGCAGATGCTGCCCCAGGCCCACGGGCTCGGCGGCCACGGTGGTGTCTGCGCCGGGGCCAATCTGGTACCGAGCTTGTTTGTGAAACTGCATGCGGCCCTCGAGGCACGCGACGATGCCGCGGCGGCCGTGCTTCAGGGCCGCGTTCTCTCCCTCGGTCGGCTGTATGACGTGGGCACGCAGCCCTGCCGCGTGGTCGTGGGAATCAAGAATGCCCTCCACGAGTTTGGCATCTGCGGCGCGGCCTGCGCCGCCTGGGCTGAGATCTTCGACGCCGGTAAGCGAGACGAGATCGCGGAGATCGTGGCGGAGATCACGGCTGATTCACTCCGCGACAAACCGAAACAGGTGCCGCTCGCCGCGGACAAACAGTGAATCGCCGGCCGGAGCGGGCGTCGCATCCACCCCTTCCTCGACGTCGTTCTCCGCGACCACCCTGACCGCATCGGCATCCACGATCACCGTGATCCGACCGCTCCGGTCGGTGAGGTAGACATGCCCGCCGGCTGCGACTGGTGAAGCGTAGGTGCGGCCCACGCCAGGGATCCGGGCCGTCTCAAAGTGCGGCTCGCCCGTGTGGCGATTGAGGCAGGTGAGCAGCCCGGTCTTCTCCTTGTAAAAGTAGAGTCGGTCGCCGGAGAGCAGGGGAGAAGCCACGTCGGGCGTGTTGCGATGCATCGTCCACGGCACGCTCGGGCCGCCCTCCAGGCTGCCCCGGCCCGCCAGGTCGAAGGCCCCGAGAAAGGCGCCGCGGTAGCCGCTGCCGATGTAAGCGATTCCATCGGCGGTGAGGGCCGAGGGCACCGGCCGCACCGTCTGTCCGCCACACTGCCAGAGTTCCTTCCCGGTCGCCAGGTCGTAGCCGCGGGCGGCGTTCTGCCCGTTCATCACCACCTGCGTCGTCCCGCTGGAATCAGTGACGACCAGGGGCGTGCACCACGAGGTCGGCTCGTCCCGCGGCGTCTCCCAGACGGTCTTTCCCGTGCGTTTGTCCACGGCAAAGAGCATCGACGGCCCTTCGTGGTCCCAGGGCACGATCACGAGATCCCCGGCGACCGTGGGCGACGAGCCCTCGCCGAAGCCGTTCCGCACCCGCATCTCGCCGAAGTCGCGGCTCCAGAGATGCTCCCCCGTTCGCGAGTAGCAGTGGAGCCCCTGCGAGCCGAAGTGGGCGTAGACCCGCTCGCCGTCGGTGCAGGGCGAGGCCGAGGCGTAGCCGTTGGTTTCTTGGGTGGACTCATGGGGTGCGGTCTTCACAGCCGACCGCGACCACCGCACGGCCCCCGTCACCCGGTCGAAGCAAAGCAACCGAAAGTCGAGCACCCGACCCTCGCCCTCGATCGGCACGGCCGTGGTCACGAACACGCTGCCGTCGAACACGACCGGCGACGACGACCCCCGCCCCGGGATCTCCGTCTTCCAGCCGAGGTTCTTCCCCAGGCCAAACTCCACCGGCGGCCGGGCCGTGAGCGACACCCCGTTGCCGGCATCGCCCCGCCAATGCGGCCAGTCGGCCGGGGCGATCAGGCACCACCCGCCGAGCACCGCCGTCAACAGCCACCGACTCGCCATCGTGTCTCTCCTGCAGGACCACACTGGGTGTGCAGGATACACCGATTGCGTGTGACGGCGTCTACTCTGCCGCAACCGCGTCTGGAGCGGTTTCGGTATCACCGCCCGGCCGCGTGCGAATCTTACCCACGATGAACACCGTCGAGGGACTCACCTTGGCATCCACCTCGGCCCAGGTGATCGGCTTGGCGGGCGCTGGCTTCTTCGGTGGCGGGGGCGGCGGCGGGGCAACGGCCTCAGCCGGCTCGGAGCCGTCCTCGGCGGGCACTTCGACCGGTACTGCGGCCAAGGCTGGATCGACCGGCTCCTGCTTCGACTCCTCATACTTCTTGATTTCGGGTTCTACGAACGGCCGCACCCGCTCGACCGGGATTCCGATGCTGTAGGCGTTGCCGATGGCATTGGTCTTCACGATCGCCACCACCACCCCCACCAGCCTGCCGGTCTGGTCGACGATCGGCCCGCCGCTGTTGCCGGGGTTGATGATGCAACTGTGAAGAAAGTTGCCACCGTCGAGCCCTTCGTCTCCCAGCGAAATGACAGATCCCTTCGTGCTCTTGAGGGCCAAGCCCAGCAGCGAGCCGCCAGGAAAACCGAGCGACATGATGTCTTCGCCGCGGGGCGGCAGCCGTTCGGCGAGGATCACCGGCGGTGCCTCCAGCGCCTCACACTCGAGCAGGGCAAGATCAGGGTCCTCGCTCGACGCGATCACCTTGGCCGTCATCTGCCGATCCCGATTGGACGGATCAATGATCACGATCTCGGTGCAGCCCTCGACGACGTGCCGGTTGGTGAGCACCAGGTGTGGCGCTACGACAAAGCCCGTTCCCGAGCCGATCTGCACCCGTTCCCGGGTGCCGCGGGAACTGTTCTCCTCGGCCCCCTCCTCGCCGTTCTTCTTCAAGTCGAGCGCGAACGGCGCGAGGAACACGAAGTGTTCTGCCTCGGACGGCTCGAGCCCAAGGTCATGGACGGCCTGGCGGTAGATGTGGTTCAGCCGCCTGGTGGTCTCGTCATCGATCCCCAGTTTGGTCGCAAGCCGCAGCACGACGCCGAGATTTTCGACGACGAACTGATCCGGCAGGTGCTCCAAAGCCTGGACGTAATGCCGGAGGGCAGATTCCGGTTGCTCGAGAAGAATCTCGGTATTGGCCAGAGCGCAGAGCAGGTACCCATTATCAGGCTCCCGCCGGGCCGCCTCGCCGAAATAGTAGGCAGCCAGCCGTTCGTTGTTGTAGACAAGTGAATTGACCAGGCCGATCACGTAGTCAGGCTTGCCACTGGTTGGGTTGAGCTTGCTGGCCTGATCAAGCTCTTCTTTTGCGAGCGTGATATTACCCATCCTGATCAGGTCGGCCACATGCTTCACCCGGTCTTCGGCCTGCTTGGTTCGTGAGGCATAGTCGTCCGGCGAAACCCAAGCTACACCGAAGCGCCGATATTTTTGGTCGGCCCTTTGCTTCCACCATTCGAGCCGCACCTCACCGGCTCGCCGCATCGGCCCGGGAATCGAGTCGCGTGCCAAAAACATCCGATACACCTGCACCGCCTCGGCCGCCGAACTGCACCGCGCGGCGTCGGCCTCCACCCCGTAGAGCACGCGAGGCACGTCGGCCTGCCCGATCCGCTTGCGGGCCACTTCCTTCTCATAGCCAATCGGAAGGTCGGCCAGAGCTTTGAGATACAAATCCGCCGCATGCGACTGGATCGCCGCCGCGTCGTTGGGCAGGCCTCCCTTCTGCTGGGCCACGTCCGCCGCCAGCCGCCACCACCGATCGGCGAGGGTGGCCGCATTTTCAGCCTCCGTCGTACTGCCCGTTTGCGCCTCTGCCCGCGCGACCTCGCCCAACGGTCCCGGGTCTGTGGCTAGGAACCTGAGCCCCTTCTCCCAATCGTATTGATCGAAGCAGAGATACCGACCGATGACCGGGCCCGAGGTCGTATCGCCTGCGGAACTCTCCGCAGCCGCAGCGGTCGCCCGTCGGCTTTCCACCACGGTGGCCGCCGCCTCGATCGCCGCCAGCTCCGCCTCGTACTGATCACGGCGGCGGTGCGGAAAGACCTTATCCCAGGCCTGCTTGACCGCATTGGATTTCAACTTCTCGTGAAGCAACGTGGACTGAAACAGCTTGGGGTTCTTGCGACGGATTTCCATCTCCTCGCTCTTTTCGATCGTGGCAAACGCGGCGACCATCGTCCGCAGCCCCTCCAGGATCAGCTTGGCCGCTGCGAAGTCTTCGGTGGCGACCGCATCAGCCAGGCAGCTCGTGGCGAATTCGATGCCATAAACCAGATCGTCTACATGCCGGGATGGCACAACCGCTTCGAGGATCTGAATTCGGGTGGGCATATCGCTCACGTCGAACTGCAGCACCTTCTCCGCTGCGACACCCATCGCCAGCGGATACTGGTGAGAATCGATGGCCAGCTGTTCGGCCACATCGAGCAGGGCAAATTTTCTTACGGGATCCTTCGACTCCCGCGCGTACTCCTTGAGCGTGACGATCATCCCGCGGGCATCACCGCTCTCGCGTGCCGCCTGGAGATCTGAAGAAAGGGCATCACGAATGTCTTCGGCCGCGGTCGCCCTGGCGGCAGGATCGGGCGGAGGAGAACGCGTCGAACCTGCCGAGTCACCGCCCGCCGGCACAAGTGCCATAGAGAAAACGACCGCCAGGACAAACCCTGAACTGCGAAGAGGCATTGGCAGGATGTCCAAGGGACGTGGGGCGAAGAGTGAGGTGAGGCCGCGAACCCGTTCGGCATCTCCACGTTCGTATTATTTCGACTCGCACGACCTTCTGTCCAGTAATCTCCGTGCGAGCAGGTGCAAAAACAGCCTGCTGGGTGCTGCCGGGAGACTCAGGGCCAGATCGAGTCACCGGAGCAGTGCCCGGTGCATCTCTACTTTGCTGTCAGACCACAATGGCGTCACGGTATGATCAAGGAACCGACGCTTCCGCGACCTTGCATGCCTACGCTCTCCTCTGCACCCGATCCACGCGACGACCCGCCGGGCGGCCCAGTGTTGCTCCACCGCCCTTCCGGGCCGCTCGACCAGCTGAGCACCGGCTCACGGATCGGGGATGCGCCACGTCCCGCACCCCAGTTCGCCCCGCTTCACATCGAGCAGGCTCTCCGGGAAGCCGTGCCGGAGGCTGTGTTTGCGGCGCCGGCGACGGTGCGGCGGATCATTCGGGCCGATCTCGACCTGCCGCTGCTGCGGCCGCGGATTCCCCACCGCGACGGAATCGTGCTCTCGCCCCAACGGCTGCTGGAATTGGCCGATGACGTCTGGGCGCTGCCCTCCGACCTTCCCGAACGGATCGTACTCCTTGCCCGGCCCGATCAGGCCCAGTTCGCCGATCGCGGGGAGCAGTCGCTTCTGCGGGAGTATTGGCGGCGGCTCTTCCATGGCTGCATCGATCTGGCTGCCCGCGAGATGCTCGCCGACGAGGCCGCCGACGGCTCCGACTTCCGCGGCCTCGTCACCCGAATCGGTGAGACACCATTTCAGGAGGCCCAGACCGTGCTCGGCCAGGAGTCGCTCCTCCGCGATCCGCAGGATCGCCGGGAGGCGATGGCCGAGTTCATCGCGGTCGTGCTCGAGCTGGCCTCCTTCAGCCCGTATCTGCTGCCGGTCTGGTTTCCTGCGGTTGAGGATCGTGAGCAGCTCATCGATCTCTGCGACGGGCTGGTAGATGGTCGGGCCATCCTGCAGCGCACCAGGCCACCAGGTGCTGTCGATCCTCCAATCAGCGAACGCCGCCCATTCAACCCAGAGCCGGCCCGGGTAACGCCCGCTGCTCCACCCGGCCGGCTCACGCGGCCCGCGGCCGCCTTTCTCCGCCGCCGGGCAGTCGCGGCGGCCCGCCGGGGTAACGACGTGCGGGCCGCCTTGCTACTCGCGCGACTCCGCAGCCTCGCCGCTGGAGACACGCTCGCTCGCGACACGGCCGAACGCAGTCTCTCCGGCCGGCTCAGGCGGCTCGTCCGCCGGCTCGATCGGTCGGTGGGCCTGGGCGTGACGCCTGCGGCCGAAGTCACACAGCTGCTCGAAGCGCTGATCGAACAGACCGGCGGCTCCGCCTGGTCACCCGCGGCCCGCCTGCTCTACGACCTGCAAAAGGCCTGCGTCGACTCCGAACGGGAGGGCTACCGCACCCAACTGCTCTCCTGGGCCTTCACCCGCGGCAGGATTCCACTGATGAGGCCGCTGCCGCTGCAGCGGGTGGCCCTCGTGCATCGGCATGTCGCCGCTGCCGTTCGCCGGCTACCTGGCCTGGCCCTGCCACCCGCTGCCGCCCGGACGGCCACCACCTTCCTGGGTGAGGCCTCCGATTCGACCGAGCGGCGGGTCCGCGACCGGCTCGGGCCCCCGATCCGCGCGGCCTTCACCGCGGCCGGCCTCGTGCCAACCTCGCTCGTCGAGCAGGCTGGCTTTGACACGCTCGTGGAAGAGTTGCTCGACAGCGTGGTGCATCGCGGCTTCGAATCGTTTGGCAATGTCCGCGACGCAGTTTCACGCAACCAGGTCAAGCTTCCCGATCTGGCGAGCCTCGGTGAACTCGTGACTGGTGACCCGCTCCTGCGGGCCGATCGCAACCTGGCAACCGCTCTCGACGGCGCCTACCGCCGAGCGCCGGCGTATCTCCTGGCCATGCAGCGGCTCAGCGCGCTGGCCTTCGGCCTGCCGCTCGGGCGAGCCATCACGCTCCATCTGCTGCTGCCCTTTGGCGGAGCCTGGGTGTTGTGGCAGGGGCTCGAACACATCGTCGAGCCGGTCAGCCACTACTCGTTCGGTGAACCCTGGCACATCTACAGCCGCTCGGCGGTCCTTGCCACGGGCGCGGCGATCTGGCTGTTGATGCACGTGCCGACCGTTCGCCGGATCGTCATCGAGGCACTCCGCACCACCGGCGTGCTCCTCCACCTGGCCCTGGTCGTGCTGCCGCAGCGGCTGCTGACGCTGCCGGTGGTCGAGCAGTTCCTCCGCAGCCGGGTCGTGCGGCTGTTTCGGCGGTATGTCTGGAGCCCGGTCGTCTTAAGCTTCGCCATCTGGCTGCTCCTGCCCCACGGTGGCAGCAGCCCTGATGCCTCAGGCTGGCGGTGGCTGTCACGGAGCAACCCTTGGCTCCCCGGAGTTTTGTTGGTCACAAGCGCCGTGGTGCTCAACTCGCCCACCGGCCGCTGGCTGCAGGAGCAGGCCCTCGAGGCTGCGGGCCGGCTGCTCCATCAGCTCCATGTGCACCTGATCGCCGGCCTGCTCTCCTGGATCGTGGATATCTTCCAGCGCGCAATCGACTTTGTGGAGGCCATGCTGTATGCGGTCGACGAGCAACTCCGGTTTCGCGCCGGCGAATCACGGCTCACGCTCGCGATCAAAGCGCCAGCGACGACGCTCTGGAGCGTCGTGGACTGGTTCGTGCGGTTCTGTGTGACGCTCCTGATCGAGCCCCAGCTCAATCCGATCAAGCACTTTCCCGTCGTCACCGTCTCGCACAAGCTACTCGTCCCGATGATTCCGATGGTGGCCTCAAACCTCGCGGCTGCCACTGGCCTCGAGCGGCGGCTCTCGCTCACGCTCGTGACATTCGTCTCGACGGCAACTCCAGGCGTGTTCGGATTTCTGGCCTGGGAGCTCAAGGAGAACTGGCGGCTCTACGCTGCCAATCGCCCGCGGCTGCTCCAGCCCGTACAGGTCGGCCACCATGGCGAGACGATGCGGCGGCTCCTCTTGCCGGGATTTCACTCCGGCACGATTCCCAAGCTCTTCGCCCGACTCAGGCGGCAACTGCGGGGCAGGGGAGGGCCACCGGCGGCACCCCTGCGGGCCGAGGAACAGCTGGTCGAACTTGGCCACGATATTGCGGCTTGTGTCGACGACGAATGCCTTGGCCTCCTGCGGCGATCGCGATTCGGCGACCCCGGCCTGCGGGTCGCCGGCGTGCGGCTGGCGACCAACCGGGTGACGATCGAGATCGCCGCTGACCGGCTCGGCCCCGGCTGCCTGCGGACGGAACTGATCCAGTCGGGTGGCACGCTTCTGGCCCGCCGAACAAGCCCTGCCTGGCTCGCCACGCTTCCCGCGGATCGCCAGCAGCTCGTGCGGCTGGCTCTCGATGGACTCGACGCCCTCTGCGGAGCCGACTTCACGTGCCGCCAGGGAAGCAGCGTGTCTGAGTCGGCTCCGGTTGCCAGCATCGACTGGGAGACGTGGCGGGCTGCCTGGGAAGCCGCCCGGGCGGAGCCCGCCTGACAAGGGTCGCCGTCAGGGAGTCCAGCGGCACTCGTAGACCAGGCCCTGCGTGGGGTTGATCACACTCCAGCCAATCAACTGGCCGTAGGGATGTTCGATCGTGTACCGCGGGGTCATCGGCTCAGCCGCGTCGGGGTCGTGCTCGGGATACCACAACAGTCGGTAGCTGTGATAAGGATGCTGCTCGGGAAAGAGCAGCCAGACGGTGAGCAGATCGGCCGGCGCGAGCAGGTCGAGCGGCACCCGCCCGCTCGCGAGGATCGGCGCCCGTACGAGCGCGGCGAGTTCGAGTGTGATCGGCTCACCCGCGGGAAAGCCGGAAAGATCGAGGTGAATCTCCAGGGAGTCTTGTTGCTTCACGCGGTCTTGTTGGTTCGGGACCACGTCCTGGCCCGCGTGAACCCGCCGGATCTCGACCGGGGGCTGGCTGGCCGGCTGGCGAAACGCAATGTCGGCGGCCGGAAGCAGCGAGTGAAACACGACGTGCCGCCGTCCCTCGGCCGTGCCGTCGAAGCGGAGCACCATCCGGTCCCGCACCGTCACCCGCTCGCCACCGCGGGGATCAGCCTGCCGCAGGTCCATGATCCGGCTGAAGGAAAGCACATCCAGCCCCCGGAAGTCGGTAGCCGGGGTGGCTTCAGCCACCGTCTTGACCACCACCGGCTGCCAGTTTTTCGAAGGATCGCCATCGACCAGATCAAGCACTAGCCGAATGTCGGGGTCTCCTTCGGCGATCGAGTTGATCACGCCGGTGAGTAGTTGGGCATGGCGGTGGACCTGCCAGAACCGAATCGGCAGCCACACGAAGAT
>ERZ889217.132-NODE-132-length-48245-cov-9.549201_pt1 | contig 48245 bp, 49 predicted proteins | sample MGYA00521098_ERZ889217 | MGnify/ENA primary metagenome ERZ889217 (study PRJEB32303, sample SAMEA104408613) | aquatic metagenome | biome: Brackish water; feature: Pelagic; material: water | place: Baltic Sea | collected 2014-06-10T22:04:00 | depth 2,362 m ... | reverse complement strand
CCGCGTCGGGATAGTTCGGATCGTCCGGCTCGTTCGTTTGATCGTGATCGTGCGCCGCGTCGTGATAGTTCAGATCGCTCTGATCGTCCGGCACGTCCGGCTCGTTCGTTTGATCGTGATCGTGCGCCGCGTCGCGATAGTTCCGATCGCTCTGATCGTCCGGCTCGCAGTTTCGACCGGGATCGTGCGCCGCGTCGTGATAGCTCTGATCGCTCTGATCGTCCGGCTCGCAGTTTTGATCGCGATCGTCCGCCGCGTCGTAGTTCTAGTGATCGATCAGATCGTCCGTCACGTCCACGTCGTGATGAAGGGCCAGATACTCGCAGTACAGCCCAACAAAAATCTGATGACGTAGCTCGTCGTACCGGCGGTCGTCGTTACGGAACCGATCCGTATCCACCGACTACTCATAAGCGTGAGAGTTGGAAAGATGAAGGCTCGACTCGAAAATCTTCGTCTGGTCCACGAACAAGTTCAAAGCGTTCATCGCGACACGAAGACGACGATGATCGGATAATGACCGTCAGCATCAAAAATGTTGAAGCAGTTGACGCAAATAAAATCAAAGAGCAACTTGGGTCGACAGCAGACCGTGCGATTGAGCGACTGGCTCGTTCGCTACACGCATTCGAAGCGCATCGATATTCTGAAGCGCGCAAATTGATTATGCCGCTATTGCCGAAAGTTTCTGGAATCGCAATCGTGCACGAGGTTGCTGGTTTGTCGATGTATCGGCTTGGTCGTTGGCAAGATGCGGCAGACCAATTAGAGATCGCCCGTGGTATCGCCGCTGGCGAAGTGACCAATCATCCTGTGCTCGCAGATTGCTATCGCGCATTGCGTCGCTATGAAAAAGTTACCGAATTATGGGAGTCACTTAAGTTGATGTCGCCACCAGCTGGCTTGCTTGCCGAAGGTCGCATTGTTGCTGCGGGTGCGCTTGCAGATCAAGGCGAATTGCAAGCAGCAGTTCGAATGATGACTCACGGTACGAGCGATCCGCATAAGGTGCAAGAACATCATCTTCGTGAGTGGTATGTGTTGGCAGATCTTTATGATCGTGCAGGCGACGTGGCGAGCGCGCGACGCTTGTTCGTCAAGATTCAAAGTAGCGAGCCAAAGTTCGCTGATGTTGCTGACCGTTTAAATACTCTCGGCGAATAGCCGTCTCAACCGGGTTCGATTTTCGGCGTCGCTAATTGAGGTCGCGAAGAACTAAGCCAGTTTGAAGTTTGGGTGTGAAGAATGTTGACTTTGGTGGCATCAACAGACCTTCGCTGGCAGTGCGCTGAATTTCGCTGACGCTGACCGGACGAATTAAAACTGCCGCAGTGACTTTTGCTGTTGCAAGTTGCTCGATAATTTCGCGATAGCCGTGCTGGTAGGCAACAGTGAGATCAAGCGCAGAGAGCGCATGCTCAAGCATCGCACTATCGAGATTGCGTACACCGTTGAACATTTCAGACTTTGGCTTCATGATTTTTGCTGTGCCATCGGGTGATACGAGAGCCAAGTGCTGTAGTGCGTCCATTTTTGAAATAATTGAAGCATCAATGCTTTGCAATTCTGAGATCTCAAAATATTTTGCCAGTTGATTAACAAGCGTGGTGAACTCAACATCTGAATAGAGGCGGTGGATAGCCGCAACACTGAGCTGTTCATCTACAAGTTCGTTGATGTAGCAGAGTACAGAAGTTGCACCGGCAAGATCTTTTGCTTCGGCGCTGAAAGTTCGGCTTATCGCATAACGGTGGTGACCGTCAGCAATGACAACAGGATTTTGACTAATCAGTTTGCTGATCACTGCACATCGCGCTTTGTTGTTGACGCGCTCAACGATGTGTTGAACATTGTTCTCATCTGTGAATGAGCCAAGCGCCTCGCCTGGCTCGATGAGGGCAGTCGTTAAGTTGCTTGTTAGTGAAAGACCCCAAATTGGCGAGAGATTTGCTTTTGTTGCACGAGTGAGTTCTAGCCGATCGGTCTTGGCCTTCGGGGTGGTTTGCTCGTGCGGCAAAACTTCTGACGATTTTTCTGGTTCGATTTTTAGTGCACCAATGACGCCGACGGTTTGGCGTTGCTTGCCAGTACTGTCGGCAAACTTCATTCGGTAGAGAGTGAAACTTGGCAATTCATCGCGGACAATGATGCCCGCACGTTGCCAATCCGCGAATTGTTTAGCCGCCGAAAGATACGGGTCAGACCCAAGTGGCAAGTCAATGTTGACAATGTTGTATTCGCTTCGGGATGCAAAGTTTGCTCGGTCGGCATCGCTTTGCACGTCATAGGGCTGAGCACAGACGTCTTGCAGTGAAACTTTTGGCGAATATCGAAGTGCGTGGAAGGGTTCAAACTGAGGCACACTGAAAGGGTGGCAGAGACAGTGATAATCGGCAACCTGCAATGAAAAATTCTTCTGCGGCACCGATTCTGTGTGATCTAGATGGCGTTGTTTGGTTGTCGCACGAGCCGATTGCTGGGTCTGTTGAGGCGATTGCTGCATTGCGTGAGGCTGGCCATCGAGTTTTGTTCGTGACAAATAACTCATTTGCAAAAATCGAAGCCCAAGAAAAAACGCTCGAGTCGATCGGCATTTCGGCCAAGGGTGACGTCTTAACTTCGTCTGGGGCAGCAGCAACTTTGCTTAAGTCTGGTCAACGTGTTCTTGTGGCTGGTGGGCCCGGCGTGGTCGAGGCTGTCGAGAGCGTTGGTGCGATAGTTGCAGGTCGAACCGATGACGGTTCATCACAAGAAGCACAAAAAATTAGTGATGCAAACATTGACGCAGTGATCGTCGGCTTTCACAACACGTTTAATTTTGAGTCAATGCGCCGTGCGTCAGCGGCGGTGCGTGCCGGTGCGATTTTGATCGGCACAAACGATGACGCGACGTATCCGACTTCAACAGGTGTTATACCCGGCGGCGGATCAATCTTGGCAGGTATCGCCACAGCCAGCGGCGTATCGCCAATTGTCGCCGGAAAACCGAATGCACCGATGGGAGAACTTGTTCGTCGTGAGTTGAAACTCAACAACTTAGATTCGTGTTGGATGATCGGCGATCGCTATTCAACCGATGGTGCATTTGCCAAAACGATCGGCGCGAAATTTGCCCTCGCACTTTCGGGTGTCGTAGATCAAGTTCAAGCCGATGAGTTGCGTGCGCAACATAAGTTCGCGTTAATAGTCAAAGATTTGATGGGGCTTGCAAAGCATTTAGGTGTTTCAAATTGAAGCGAGTGCGCTTAGACAGAGCACTAGTCGCAAAGTTATTGTTTGACACTGAGAGTGACGCACAAGAAGCCATCGACGAACGAAAAGTTTCGGTGAATGGATCAATCGCAATTTCGCACGGTTTTATGGTTGCGCCAAGCGACGAACTTCTAGTAATAGTGCCACCAAAATATGTCAGTCGTGGAGGTTCCAAACTTGAAGCTGCGATAGCTGAGTTCGATCTTGATCTAAAAGACATGCGAGTTCTCGACGTCGGTGCGTCTACTGGTGGTTTCACTGATTGTGCTTTGCAACATGGCGCCCGAGAGGTTGTGGCGCTCGACATCGGCAAAAACTTGTTGCACGAAAAGATCGCAGGTGATGTGCGCGTTGCAGTTGTTGAGAACACAAATGCGCGTGAAATAAATCGTTTCGTCAAAGATAACAAACCGAACTTCGACAAATTATTTGACATCGCAGTCGTCGACCTTTCGTTTATCTCGGTGCATGAAGTTCTTGGGTCTGTTTTGTCCGCACTAAAAAGTGAAGGCACTGTGATTGTGCTAGTTAAGCCACAGTTTGAAGCCAGCAAGAACGAAGCCGACAAGGCCTCTGGGGTGATTACTGATTCGGCGATTCATAGTCGGGTTTGTCAAGAGGTTGCGGCAATGGCCACTGGGTTGGGTTGTGATGTGCAGGGCATAATCCAGTCGCCGATTCGGGGTCATGACGGCAACCATGAGTTTTTGCTTGTGGCTAAATGCACCCGACTCTCGTTGTGAACTCAATAGATTGATAGATATGACTTCTGCAGTAAATGTTGTCGTTGTTGCGCACCACACGCGACAAGAAGTTGTGCCACTGATTCGCCAAACCGAAAAGTGGCTAAAGAAAAATGGCCATCAGATGTGGATGCCTAAGTCTGATTCGAGCGCACTTGGCCTCGACGAATTCGGTTCAGATCGCTCGGCGCAAGATGCAGACTTGCTAATCAGTCTTGGTGGTGACGGAACAATTTTGCGTTCAGTTGAGTTGTTGGGTGGCGCGCCAGTGCCAATTTTGGGTGTGAACATGGGAACGCTTGGATATTTGACCGAGATTGAACCAGAAGATTTGCTTGAACGGCTAGAGCGGTGGATCAACCGAGATGACAAAAGCGAGATTGTGCTTGACGAGCGAATGATGCTGGCAGTCACGTTGAAGTCGAAAAATAAAAACCAAACTTGGCGGGCGTTAAACGAAGCCGTGATTGAGCGTCAACAGTCTGGGCACACCGTGTGGCTTGATGTCACGATCAATCACGAACTATTTGCTCGATATTCTGCTGACGGAGTAATTGTTGCAACACCCACTGGGTCTACTGCATATTCAATGTCTGCACGCGGTCCTGTTGTTTCGCCTCGCCATCGCGCGATGTTATTGACGCCGGTTTCGCCGCATATGTTGTTTGATCGCAGCCTCGTGCTTGGTCCAACTGAAATGTTAAGCATGCAAGTTGTCGGCACACGACCTGCAGAACTTGCAATTGACGGTCGCCACGTTGCAAGCCTCGATCAAGGTGACGTCGTAAGTTATGAGGCCGATAGTTGTTCGGCACACTTTGTTCGCTTTACGCAGCAGCCAAAGTTTCATCAAATCGTTCGCGCAAAATTTGGACTTGGAGACGAATAGTGCTCAGTGAGTTGCACATCGAAAATCTTGGAGTAATTGAGAAGGTAGAAGTTGTGTTGTCTGATGGTTTAACAGCACTAACCGGAGAAACTGGCGCAGGCAAAACAATGCTCGTTGAAGCAATTAGTTTGCTCGTTGGTGGTCGTGCCGATGCCAGCATTGTTCGACCTGGGGCACAAGAAGCCCGAGTTGAAGGTCGATTTATTGATGGCGATTCAGAAGTCGTATTAACTCGGGTTATTCCGCTTGATGGTCGATCTCGGGCTTATGTCAACGGTCGGTTGGCAACTATTGCAAACTTGGCAGAACACGGTGCAACACTTATTGATTTGCACGGTCAACATGCGCATCAAAGTCTGCTTAGTCAGTCTGCTCAGCGATTAGCACTTGATCAGTTTGCCTCGGTTGACTTAAGTGATTTGCGAGCCGCGCGCGGGCGATTAACAGAAATCGATGCCAACTTGGCGGCGATCGGTGGCGATGAACGAGCACGGGCTCGCGAAATAGATTTGCTTTCGTTTCAAGTTGAAGAGATCAGCAATGCAGGTTTAACCGACGCAAATGAAGATCAAGTTCTTGAGCGTGACGAAGATCTGCTTGCAGACGCTGTTGCTCATCGCGAAGCGTTATGGCAAGCAGTCACTGCACTCACCAAAGATGATGGCGCTGGTGATGGGGTAGGGCAAGCAGTTTCTAGTCTCGGACATCGAGATGCACTCAGTGAGTTGGCAACTCGGTTGCGCAATCTGCAGCAAGAACTAAATGACATCGCTGCTGATTTGCGGGCGAAGGCAGAATCTACTGAAGAAAACCCACAGCGTCTTGAAGAAATTCGAAAGCGCCGGCAGTTGTTGGTTGACTTGCGTCGAAAATATGGCGAATCAATCGCCGAAGTAATTAGTTATGGACAAGAAGTCTCAGAGCGACTCGCTGAGTTGCAAGGTTTTGAAGCGCGAGCCGCACTATTAGATAGTCAGCGCAAGGCGGCTGTCGAAGATTTGGCAAAGAACGAAAAAATAGTTGGCGCAAAACGACGTACTGCGGCGCCAAAACTTGCCGCCGCAGTAGAGGCGCACTTGAAAACTTTGGCTATGGCAAATGCATCGTTGGCAATCACGGTTGGTGACGACCCAGGCGACGAAGTTGTCGTGTTGCTTTCGGCGAATCCGGGTTCGCCGCTACTGCCGTTAACAAAAGTGGCTTCGGGTGGTGAACTTGCACGAGCAATGCTTGCATTGCGTCTTGTTTTAACCCAAGCACCTGGCACGCTCGTGTTCGACGAAGTAGATGCCGGTATTGGTGGCACTGCCGCTGTCGCAGTTGCAGCCGCTTTGGCAGATTTAGGGCTGCGTCATCAAGTTTTAGTGGTTACCCATTTGGCGCAAGTTGCTGCGGCGGCGCGAACTCAGGTCAATGTCACCAAAACAGTGCGCGCCAAACAGACTTTTGCGCAAGCCTCAGTTATCGAAGGCGAAGACAGAATTGCCGAAATCGCAAGAATGCTGTCTGGCGGGCTAGCGCAAGACTCGGCACTCGAGCATGCCCGAGAGCTATTGGTTGCCAGCCTTGGCAAGAAGCGACGGGGCTAACTCTTGCGATATACTTATCTTCCGTCATAGTCACTGTGGGTTTTTCCACACCTAACAACTCAGACGGGAGCCCGAAGTGCCAAAGCACGTATTCGTCACGGGCGGTGTTGCAAGCGGACTTGGTAAAGGTCTAACTGCTTCTTCACTTGGTCGTCTTCTAAAAATGCGCGGTCTTCGCGTCACGATGCAAAAATTGGATCCGTACATCAACGTTGATCCAGGAACGATGAATCCATTTGAACACGGAGAAGTTTTTGTTACCGATGATGGCGGAGAAACAGATTTAGATCTTGGTCACTATGAGCGGTTTATTGATGAGCCGCTAACAAGAGCGTCAAATGCAACAACAGGTTCTATTTATCAATCAGTTTTAGCCGCCGAACGGCGCGGAGATTACCTCGGTCGCACTGTTCAAGTGATTCCGCATGTCACTGATGAGATCAAACGTCGAATTCGACGATTAGTTACAGATGAAGTCGACGTCGTGATCACCGAAGTTGGCGGAACAGTCGGCGACATAGAAATTCTTCCGTTTCTTGACGCCATTCGTCAGTTCAGAAACGAAGTCGGCAGAGACAATGTTTGTTATATGCACGTAACTTTGGTTCCGGTTCTGGGGCCAAGTGGCGAGCAAAAGACAAAACCAACACAACACAGCGTTACCGAGTTGCGCAGCCGTGGTATTCAACCAGATGTCATCGTTTGTCGAAGCAACGAACCATTGAGCGACTCGCTGAAGCGAAAGATTTCAAGTCAATGTGACGTCGACAATCGTGCGGTAATCAACGCGGTTGACGTAAAAAATATTTATGAGTTGCCGTTGATTTTGCACGAAGAAGGTCTTGACACTGTCGTCTGTGATGTGTTGCGAATTGAATCGCCAATTGATTTATCGCCGTGGCTTCAACTCGTTGCGCGTATCGAAGCGTCGGTTTCTCCGGTGCGAATTGGTTTGATCGGTAAATATGTCGACTTGCATGACGCGTATCTTTCGGTGATTGAAAGTCTCAAGCACGCAGGTTTTCATCACGGTGCACAAATCGAAGTTGTCTGGATACAGGCCGAAGACGTTGAAGGTCTGCAGGCTGACGAAAGAATTGGTTCACTAGACGGAATCGTCATCCCGGGTGGTTTTGGTCCTCGTGGAATTGAAGGCAAAATACGGGCAGCAGAATTTGCCCGCGAGAATATGGTGCCTTGCCTCGGTCTTTGTCTGGGTATGCAGGTGATGACAGTCGAGTTCGCGCGCAATGTTATTGGTTTGGCAGATGCCAATTCGACAGAGTTCAATGCAGCAACACCACACCCAGTAATTGATTTGATGAACGACCAACGTGAGGTGACAAATAAAGGTGGCACGATGCGCCTCGGTGCTTATTATGCCGTGCTCACGCCAGGAAGCAAAGTCGCAAATGCATATGGTGAACCAGTTGTTAGTGAGCGTCATCGTCATCGTTATGAATTCAATTCGAATTATCGCGCGCGAATTGAAGCAGCTGGTCTCACTTGCAGTGGCACTTCGCCAGATAAGCGACTCGTTGAGTTCGTTGAACTTGAGAATCATCCGTTTTGGGTCGGCACACAAGCGCACCCAGAATTTAAAAGTCGTCCAGATCGGCCTCATCCGCTGTTCAGAGAATTGATCGGTGCCGCACTTAAGTTTCGTACTCAGAGATTGGCGCAATTGCCAATCGAAGTTTCTGATACTCCAGTTTCAAATAAATCGCTGACACATTAGTTATTGCACAACCTGCGATGACGGCAGAATTTAATCGTGTCAACGAAAAATTGGTTCATCAATGGGCCGTTTGGTCGTTGATCGAAGGCAAATTCGTTGACCCAAGTGGTGCCGAATTCACGCGAACTTTTGTGCGCTCGCCTGGTGCAGTCGGCATAATTGCACTTGATGGTGACAAAGGTTCTCGCAAAGTGGTTCTTGTGCGCCAGTACCGTCCGGCATTGGGTGTGACAACCCTTGAGATACCAGCAGGAATGCGTGATCTCGAAGGTGAAGATCCAATATTGACCGCACATCGTGAACTTGAAGAAGAAGCGGGTTTAGTGGCAGCCACGATGGTTGACCTTGGTCGTCATATCTCGGCACCAGGAATGAGCAATTCGAGCGTAAACCTATTTCTCGCAACTGATTTGACTGAAACAAAAATCGATCGGCATGGTCCTGAAGAACAATTTATGACAATCGAAAAGATCGGCTTCGAGAGATGCATCGAGATGATCAAACTCGGTGAAATTCAGGACGCCAAAACCGTTATTGGTTTGTTGCTAGTTGCGCTCACCGCTAAAACGTATATTTAATGCATGGCTTCTGATCCACTCGACACGTTTATGACGTGGATGCGAGTAGAGCAAGGGAGATCGATCAACACGCTTAGCGCTTATCAGCGAGATCTAAATAATTATCAGATCTGGTTAGCCAAGCAAAAAACGACAATCCTTAAAGTGACTGTTCAGCATCTTGAGCGGTTTGTTGCACATCTGCGCGCAACAGGCAAAGCCCCGAAGTCTGTGGCTCGCCAATTTGCCGCAGTGCGAATGTTTCACCGATATTTAACACAAGAAGGAATTCGAACAGATAATCCAGCAGCCTTAGTTGACGGCGTCAAAGTGCCAAGTAGTTTGCCAAAGGCACTTGCCGAAGAAGATGTAGCGCGATTATTGAGTTCGGTAACTGGTGTCGATTCATTTGCCAGGCGAGATCGCGCCTTGCTTGAGTTTCTCTATGCGACTGGTGCTCGAGTTGCCGAAGTGTGTGGCTTGTCAATGAGTGATATCGATATGGAAGATTCGCTCGTGCGACTTTTTGGCAAAGGTGCAAAAGAACGGATTGTTCCGTTTGGGCGATTATGTCATGATGCGCTTTCAGATTATTTTGATTTAGGTGGACGTCCCACGTTGACTCCTGAGCAGTGGGCGAGTCGTGAAGATAGCGACGCTGTGTTTCTCGGAGTGCACGGAACACGCCTATCACGGCAAGCAGCATGGAATATAGTTCGAAAATATGGTGAGATCGCCAAAATTAAAAATCTCTCACCGCATGCTTTGCGTCATTCATGCGCAACACATATGTTGGTGCACGGTGCTGATTTGCGCGTAGTGCAAGAGTTGCTCGGTCATGCATCTGTCAGCACCACTCAGATTTATACAAAAGTTGACAATGAAGTTCTCTACGAGATGTACCGTGAAGCACATCCGCGTGCGCGAGCCAAATAGTCGTGATGAAGTTACAACATCTAACTAAGCGCTTTTTCGCTGCACTATCTCAGAAACCTCCGCTGGCTGAACAAACTGCCGAAGTCAAAAATACTTTAACTGTCTCCGAATTTGCTCTTTGGTCGGCAATGCCGCCGATGGATCAACGTCACAGCATTGTCGTGATGCAAAGGTTCGTTGGGTTGTATGCAACGGCAACCAAATTCGAAATTCGTGCTGCTTTGTTGCATGATGTCGGCAAGATGGCTTCAAATCTCGGTGTGATACAGCGGGTGATAGCAACCCTCGTCGGCCGTATTAGTAAGAGTTTTTCTGATTACCACGAGCATGAGCAAATTGGTGCGCAGATGTTACAAAAAATTGATAGCCACGAAATTACCTGGCAATTGGTTGCTGGTGACTCAAAGCCCGAGCTTCAAACTGCGTTGCAGGCTTTGCGTCAAGCCGACAATATTTAGTTTTACAAATATCTATTTGGCAGCAAGAAAACCGATCGCTCTCTGAGCACGACTCAAAGTCGCGCCGGCAACTTCTTGCGCTCGAGCGTTTCCCTTGTGTAGCAATCGCATCAATTCGCCTTTGTCGTTTAGCAATTCGTTATACCGACTTTGAATCGGTGAGAGCATGGCAATAATTGCTTGAGCACTCGCAGATTTTAAATCGCCATATCGGGTATATGTTTCGGCGGCCTTCTGCGGGGTGGTGTTTGTTGCGGCGGCTAAAATTTCGAGCAAATTCGAAACACCTGGTTTGCGCTCACGGTCAAATGCAACTTCAGTTTCACTGTCGGTTACCGCACGCTTAAATTTCTTCTCTATTTTGGCTGCGTCGTCTAATAAATAAATTACACCTGAGTCGTCATCACCAGATTTCGACATTTTGGATGTCGGGTTCAATAAATCCATGACCCGTGCGCCACTCGCGGGTGTCACCGACTTTGGGATTACAAAGGTTTCACCGAAACGATGGTTGAAGCGAATCGCTATGTCGCGAGTTATTTCGATGTGTTGCCGTTGATCATCACCAACGGGAACCTCGTTGGCGTCGTACAGCAAAATATCTGCCGCCTGTAAAGCAGGATATGTAAAAAGACCCGCAGAGACAAACTCGGCTTCACGCTTGGCAGATTTGTCTTTGAACTGCGTCATTCGGCTGAGTTCGCCAAACGAGACGGTGCACTCCATAATCCAGCTCAATTGGCTGTGCTCAGGAACGTGGCTCTGCACAAACACTGTCGCGATGTCTGGGTCAAGCCCAACCGCAAACAACACAGCGGCAAGTTGCAAAGTATTTCTGCCAATCACGCCAGGCTCTTGCGTCACAGTTAGAGCGTGCAAATCGACGATCCCATGAAAAACATCGGCATTATGTTGCCCAGAGACCCAATTTCGCAGGGCACCGAGGTAGTTGCCCAGGTGAACTTCGCCTGTGGGTTGAATACACGAAAGCACTCTTGTCACATTGCAACCTTAGTTGTCGGCATTGATTGAGCAGGGGAGGTAATCTCGCAGTGATGAAATACGCGGTAACCACCCCCACATTTGAGGGCCCATTTGAGCTCTTATTGCACCTGATTCTTCGAGAAGAAGTAGATATCCACGAAGTCTCGTTGTCGAACATAGTGACTGCTTATCTCGAAGAAGTTTCACGCATGCCTGTAATCGATTTAGATCTGGCTACTGAGTTTTTGTTGATCGCCGCCACGCTCATCGAACTAAAGACACGACGGTTATTGCCCGGTAAAGATGATGGTGATTTAGATGAAGAACTCGCAATGTGGGAAGAGCGCGATTTGCTTTTGGCACGGCTTTTAGATTGCAAAACTTTCAAAGATGTAGCTTCGGTGTTTAGTGATTTAGTAAGTCGTGCTGATTTGAGTTTTCCGCGCATGGCGGGCCCAGAAGAACGATTCGCATCATTAATGCCAGACCTTTTAGAAGGTGTCAGCCCATTGCGATTGCAACGCGCGTTTCTTCGTGCGGCTGCGCAAAAACCGCCAACAGTGATTGGTCTTGAGCACGTCGCCCCGATTCGTGCAAGTGTCGCCGAAGCGTTAGTTCTCGTTTCTGAGCAAGTTCGTATTGATGGGCGGATAACTTTTAGAAAACTAATAGCAGGTATCGCCGATCGAATCGAAATTGTCGTGCGGTTTCTGGCAATTCTTGAACTTTTCAAACAAGGTCGAGTTGACTTAGATCAAGCGATACGTTTTGGAGAAATTGAAGTCACTTGGCTTGGTATACAAGACGATGAAATCGCAATAGACAATTACGAAGGATGATCATAAATAATGACTGACAACAATAATTTAGATTCCGAAGTTGTTCGTGCTCTAGAGGCGATACTTCTCGTGGCAATGGAGCCAGTGGCACCAGATCTCTTGGCGCAGTTATTAGAAATTTCGCAAGCAACAGTTGAAGCGCTTTGCGAACGGCTCGCCGCGACTTACGAAGAAGCCGGTCATGGCTTTCAACTAGTCAAAGTTGCCGGTGGATTTCGTTTTCAATCTCATCCAGATCTTGCTCCATATGTTGAAAGATTTGTGCTCGACGGTCAACAGGTCAGAGTTTCGTCAGCCGCCCTTGAGACATTGGCGATCATCGCCTATAAACAACCGTTATCGCGTTCGCAAATCGCCGCGATTCGTGGTGTGGATCCAGAGGCAGTAATGCGAACTTTGCAAGCACGCGGATACATCACCGAAGTTGAGCGCGATGATGGTCCTGGTCAAGCAGTCATGTTCGGCACAACTCCTTTATTTTTAGAGAGACTCGGAATCGCATCAATCGAAAACTTGCCGTCAATCGCCGACTTTATTCCAGATGCCAGTGTCGTTGAAGCACTTGAACGCGGCTTGCGTGTTGTGCCCGACGACCCGACATCACCAGAAACCTAGAGACGTGTCAGGCGACTCTTCGAGCGAGTTTTCAAATACCGATGGCGAACGACTGCAAAAAGTTTTAGCGCGCACTGGCTGGGGCTCTCGGCGTGAGTGCGAAATTTTGATTGACGAAGGTCGCGTGCGAGTCAATGGCGAGATAGCAATACTTGGTCGTCGAGTCAATGTTGAAACTGATTCGGTTGAAGTAGATGGCATCACCATTGGGGTTTCACCAGGTTTGGTCTATTACTTATTGAATAAACCAGTTGATGTGATTACAACCGCCAAAGATACGCATGGTCGAGCAACAGTAATCGAACTAGTGCCAATGGAGCCAAGAGTGTTTCCGGTTGGGCGTTTAGATTCTGAAACAGAAGGTCTGATTTTGATGACCAATGACGGTGAACTTGGTCATCGCTTAACGCATCCAAGTTTTGGTATTGAAAAAGAATACTTAGCGCATGTCGAATGTTCACAAAATGGAGTAAGCGAATCTGCCTTAAAAAAACTACGTGACGGCGTCGAACTCGATGACGGTTTCACAGAACCAGCACAAGTTGGGCAATTGCAACCTGGCGTGTTGCGGATCATTATTCACGAAGGACGTAATCGTCAGATTCGTCGAATGTGTGAAGCAGTTGGTCATCCAGTCGAGCGGCTAGTGCGCGTGCGCATAGGCCCGTTGATAGATCGCACTCTTGCCCCAGGATCATGGCGAGCATTAACCACTGCAGAGGTCGTGTCATTAAATCAAGCCACGGCAAAGTAGCGCACAGGTAGAATTTAGAAGTGGTTACACGACGCGCCAATGTCTTAGGACTCGGACTTATTGGCGGTTCTCTGGCTTTGGCTTTGGTAAAAAATGGTTTTCACGTCACAGGTAGTGACGAAAATATCCAAACGGCAGAGGTCGCACTTGAACGCAAGATTATTGGTGCGATTGGCATTGACCCTGAAGCAGAAATAAGTTTTATTGCTACACCTGTTTCTTCGATTCCTAAGCAGGCCCAAATTGCATTGACTCAAACAAAAGGAATCGTCACTGATGTCGGGGGAGTTAAAGCATCGGTAGTTGACGCAGTGCGTGACCCTAGATTTATCGGCGGACATCCAATGGCGGGCAGTGAACTTGCCGGTCTTGACGGTGCCGATGAGTTGTTATTTGAAGGTGCAGTCTGGGTGCTTACGCCCTCTATTGATTCAGCCGACTCAACATTTGAGATACTTGCAAAAATTATTACTTCACTGGGTGCAGAAATTGTGGTGCTCGATGCGCAACGTCATGACCGCCTTGTAGCCGTGGTCAGTCATTTGCCACATTTAACTGCGGCAACTTTGATGGGCCTTGCTCACATCACGGCCGAAGAACACGTTGCGGTTTTACGACTTGCCGCCGGCGGGTTTCGCGATATGACTCGTGTTGCATCGGGTCAGCCACAAATTTGGATTGACATTTGCCGCGAGAACCGTGATGCCATTCTTGATGCACTTGACGGAATGATTTCTGGTTTAACTGAGATGCGCAGAATCGTCGACAAACAAGATAACGATGAGTTGTTGAATCGCCTACAAACAGCTCGTCATGCCCGAGCGAACCTGCCAGGTCGTGTGCATGAACTTATGGATGTGTGTGAAGTGCGCGTGCCGATTCCTGACCGCTCGGGTTCTGCCGCTGAAATTTTTACTTTGGCTGCCGATCTAGGGGTAAACATTGCCAACTTTGAAGTGTCTCACTCAGTCGAAGGTGATCGCGGAATTCTTGTATTGATTATTGATAAAGCCAGTGCTGAAATGTTTCGTGGTGGTTTAATGGCGCGAAAATTTCGCCCGACGGTGCAAGCAGTTTCATGACCGAGGCTGGTGACGACAAAATATTAAAAGTTCCTGGTTCAAAATCAATTACAAATCGTGCCCTAATTTGTGCGGCGCTGGCCAACTCAAAATCTGTAATTTCGAATTGTGCTCCTGGTGATGACACTCAAGCGATGCTTGATTCGCTGCAGGCTCTTGGCATTGTCGTGACAAAAATTAACAACACTGTCACTATTGGTGGCGGGTTGAACTTAGAAGATACAAAGTCAGTTATTTTGCAGGCCCGTCTTGCTGGCACTACATCACGATTCTTGACTGCACTTGGTGCTTTGCGAGTTGGGCAAACAACGATTGACGGTGACGCCCCATTGCGCCGTCGTCCGATGGCAGACCTGCATCACGCACTTTCAAGTCTGGGTGTTGCGGTTGCCTGTTCGCAAGTTGCTGGCCATCTGCCAGTAACTGTGCAACGAGGTTCATCGTGGCAAGCACGCATCGCAATTGACTCGGCGACTTCGAGTCAATTTACGAGTGCCCTGATGATGATTGCGCCCTATATGACAGATGGTTTAGAAATTGAGTTGCGCGGCGAAATAGTTTCGCGCGGGTACCTAGATATGACGATCGGGGTGATGCGAGCTTTTGGTGCCAAAACAGAAATGACCGAGAACGCGATTTGGGTCAGCCCAGGAGAATATTGCGGAGTTTCATTTGAAGTCGAACCTGATGCGTCGTCGGCTTCTTATCCAAGTGCAGCAGTTGCGATAACTGGTGGCAGTTTGACTATTGCCGGGCTGACTCGTAATAGTTTGCAGCGTGATGTTGAATTCTTTGATGCGCTTTCGTTGATGGGTTGTGGGGTTCGTCAAACACGAAGTGGCATTCAGATCACTCGTGACAAGAACACGCAACTCAGAGGCATTGAAATCGACATGTCGCAGATCAGTGACTGTGTGCCGACCCTTGCCGTAGTAGCGCTATTTGCAGAATCTCCGACGAAAATAACCGGAGTTAGTTTCATTCGAGCCAAAGAAAGTGACCGAATCGGAGATCTTGCCACAGAATTACGCAAACTCGGGGCAAATATCGATGAACATCAAGATGGGTTGACGATCACTCCAACACCTTTGGTCGGGGCGAGTCTTGCGACACATCACGACCATCGATTAGCGATGGCGTTTGCTCTGATCGGCTTGCGTGTAGATGGGGTAGTCGTGCAGAACCCAGAGGTCGTCTCAAAAAGTTGGCCAGATTATTTTGAAGATTTTAAAAATTTCAAGAACCAAAGCCAAGAATCGTATTGATGCTATTTGATGATCTATAATCGTATTTTCAGGATATAGAGGAGTCAAAGTTTTGACATCAGAGCGCGAGATTATGACATGGCAGTCGTTTGGTGTTGCGAGTCGCGAGCTAGCCATCAAGGTGGCTAATGATGGTTATGAACCTGACATCATTTTGGCGATTGCGCGTGGCGGTTTGATGGCTGCCGGAGCGCTCGGATATGCACTCTCTGTCAAAAACACTTACACACTCAATGTTGAGTTTTATACAGGTGTTGATGAGCGATTGCCGATACCAATTGTGTTGCCTCCAGTACCAAATCTGATTGATCTTAAATATTCACGAATTTTGATTGTTGATGACGTTGCCGACACTGGCCATACGCTCAAATTGGTTAACGATTTTTGTCATGGACAAGTTAAAGAATCGCGAATCGCTGTGTTATACGAAAAGCCCGCATCAATTGTCAAATGTGAATACGTCTGGAAGATGACAGACCAGTGGATTAACTTTCCGTGGAGTGATCAAGAGCCAGTCGCCAAACGTGAATTTAACGTTCGCGACGCCTGATTAAGACACGTAAATAGCTAGCGCGAATAACTAGCGCAAATAACAGCGCGATTATTTCGCGAGAATAGTCATTGCGGCGTTCTTGCCGCTCGCACCCCAAACACCAGCACCCGGAAACGTGGCGGCACCAGTTAAATACAAACCGACGATTGGGGTCTTGTAACGCGTAAGTTCGGGTTGAGAATTGAGCAGTGCGGCTAAAGGTCCGCCCGAAAAACTCGTTGCGTGTCCTTTCGGCAAAAAGAAGTCAGTCTCATAGTTTGCGGGTGTCACACAACGCCAGTCGGCGATTGACTCGATGAATCCAGGTTCAACAAGTTCGGCATACTTTTCAAGCCATCGTTTTGGCTCGGCATTAGATGACCAACCTCCTTTAAATGAGAACGGTGTGAATAGAGCCTCAAGACTAAAAACGTGATCAGATGCATTTGTCATAGACGGATCTAGAACTGATGGCAGATTGACAAGCATTGCCGGTTGATCAAGAATTTCACCGCGCTCAATCATCTCAAAGCCACGATGAAGGTCAGCAGTTGATGGGCTGACGACGAGCGTTGCGCCGAGTGGGTCAATGCCGTGACTATCAAAAAATTTTTGATCGATGTTTTTATATTTAGGAAGCGAAGTAATTCGAGCATCAATTTTTGATTCGTAACCCTCATAGTGCGCCGTATTACGCCATTTCTCGACAACCTGCTTGGCGCAAGCAGGTGGATTCTTTAACCATTTTAAAAACGTGTCGTGTGGGTTGCATGCTGAAACAACACAGTCTGCAAGAAATTCAGTGCCGTCGACTAGAGCGACGCCGCGTACTTTTGATCCTTCGCAAAGAATTTGTGCAACGCGAGCACTAGTCATCACAACACCAGAGTTTGATTCGATGCTGCGACGCAACGAGATCGGAACCATCCCACTGCCGCCGACAGGCCGACCAACTTTTGTGACATGGCGCATCGCATAAGTGAGCGCACCCAGACCAGTGCCAGGCGTATGAGGTGAGACGCCCCAGACGGTCGGTCCGGTTGCGAGTGCTGGGCCGATCAATAATTCAGACTTAAAATAACTTTGCAGAACTTTTGCAGATGACATTTTGCTCCAGCGCAACATTGTTGTTATGCCTTTGCCACGCCGAGAAATAACCTTGGCTATTAGTGATGCTCGCGATGGTGGTTGACTTGCGGCTTCAAGGATCATTTCGACGACCGGCACCGCGTCGCGAACATATGCCCGGTAACCGTCAACTTCGTCTTTGAACATAAATTTCATCACGTCAAGCGTGCGGTTGACATCGCGAAAGTGTGGCCAGATTCGCTTGTCATCCCACGAAGTTGCTAATTGTGTTGGGTCTACGTCAAGGTATTCGAGACCATGCTTGGCTAGATCAAGATCTTCACTAACACCAGTGGTTCTAAAAGTGAGGTGATCGCAATTGCAAATGTTGACTGTCACACCCGAATATTTTTCACTTGATGCGGTGCCACCCACTTCGCTTCGGGCTTCAATGACTAATACTTGTTGACCAGCCTGCGCAAGATAAGCCGCGCAAACTAATCCGTTATGTCCGCCGCCAATGATGATTGCATCGTATTTATTGACTTCATTGCCCATGCTATATATTGCCACTCGGTAGTGTATTTGTCATGTCTAAAGCGATTCGACGTCTGGGAGATTTGCGCGGACCAGAGGTTGCGAGCAAAATTACTTCTCGTTCAATTTTTGTACAACCGCTCGGCGCATTAGAACAACATGGGCCACATTTGCCTTTTAACACCGATGAAGTTATCGCCACGGCCGTAGCCGAAGCGACAGTCTCTGCAGTCGGCGAACAACTAGATGTTTGGCTTTTGCCGACACTCTCATACACGAAATCAAATGAGCACGCTTGGGCATCTGGAACAATTTGGCTCTCAGCGACAACGATGCTGAGTGTGCTTGATGATATTGGTCGATGCATTTCGCGCACTAACGCCCAAAAACTTGTGTTTTTAAACGGTCATGGTGGCAACTCGGCGTTGCTGAATGTTGTCAATCGCGAATTGCGCTTGAGTTACGGATTGCAAACTTTTACAGCCCATCCGTCAATGCCACCCGATCAAGGTGGTGCATCAGCCGAAAGTGAACTTGGTATGGGCATTCACGGTGGTACTGATGAGACATCGGTGATGTTGCATTTGCGGCCAGATCTCGTAGATATGTCTAAGGCAGTGCGACGCGTTCCTGAAAAAATTGCGTTAAACAAACATGTTCGCTTCGGTGGTTCTGTAAGTTTCGGTTGGCTCTCAAATGATTTCTTTGTTGAAGGACACATTGGTGATCCGACTCATGCCACAGCCGAACTGGGGGCCAAAATGTTTAAATCTGCAGTAAAGAACTTTGGCGAAGCACTCGAAGAAATTTCAACTTTTAATTTCGGCAAATAATTAAGAAGTCTGGTGTTCTAGACGTATTTTTAAGCCCATAAATGACACTCGGGGGCGCAAGCGCCCCCGAGTTATCAATTAATAATTATTAATTATTGATCGTTATGGCAATGTAATTGTTGGATCAATAAATTCGTTAGTCACGATGTCGGCAGCCGTGAGGCCATCTTTCATCTTTGCGCCAATCGTCGAGTAGACCGGCACCGCTGTGGCGATGAATGCTGTTATGCGATCCATGTCGAAGCTTCCCAATGTTCCATCTGGGCTATTAGCAATCAAATTGTTCGAAAGAGCAAGTTCAACACCTGCTGCAGCCTGACCAGCGTCATACAACCAACCGTTGTTGAATTGTGTGACGAGATCCAAGATCAAGGTGTTTGTCCTTGTTGGATCACTTACATAATCAACTTGTGATTGCTGAATCATTGGTACGAGCAACTTCAAGCACTCTGTGTTTGCCGCGATATTTGCAGGCGTGCCACCAAGCGATTGAGCGTATGCCGTCCAACCTGCTTCGTGAATCGTCTGATACGCAACTGGCTTTGCCCAGTCAGTAAGAACATTCTCGTAGTAGAAAGGCTCAGATGTAGCGAAACCCTGTTGAGCAGCTTTTCCGCCGTCAGCCACAAAGTTTGCTGGGGTGCCGTCGTAGTTTCCGTCAACTTGTTTTTTGTCGAGGATTCCAGTTGCTGTGAAGTACTCCATGTATGACGCACCACCAAAGTAACGAACCTTTGCGCCGGTTGCCTTAAGGTCGGCAATCGTTTTGACATTTGGATAAGTTGCTGGGTCCCACATGATGATCTGTGGGTTGATGTTGAACGGAGCCACAACAGTCATTGTTGGGAATTCGCCCGAATCTTGAACAGCACCGTCGGTGCTGACGAAGCCGAGAAGAATTGATGGATCTTGATACATCAAAGAGGTTGGCGAATTAAAGCCCACCGCAGGTCCACCTGAGCGAACTTGAATTTTGACACCAGTATCAAAGCCAGAAGCGATGAGAGATCCAGTTACGCGAACACCTGCTGCATCAACTTCGTAGCCGTCACCGACCATTTGATACAAGAAACCGTGCTCTGATTCTGGGTTCCAGTCTGTCTGAAATGTAACTATCTCTGGACAGACACCAGCAAGAGATACGCCGGCTTCAGTTGTCATTGTGTCGGTTGTTGCCATCGTGTCGGCAGTTGTTTCTTCCGTGGTTGCTGTGTCGCTTCCACCGCAAGCAGCGATAGTCACTAGACATAGTGCTCCGAGTAGAGCTGTAATCTTTTTTCTCATTGTGTCTCCTGTTGTGTGTTGTAGGGGCTTGTTCATATTTACAGTGATGACAATAATATATTTACATTACCCACACTGCGTGTTAGCTATACATTTACTTTATATTTCATAAAATTTCTTGCTTCTAGCGACCTCTTGTGGTGGTATGCCATTTGCCAATCGCTTGTTTTGAGAGCAGGCCAAATAATACAAATACCATCAGACCAAAAACACTTGCCAAAATTATTGAAGCAATTAGCTCTGCGCCCCACAAGCGCCCACGATAGATGTCAATTTGAGCGCCGATGCCTACAACTCCACCTTGACGGAAGTAAAAGTCTCCAACCACAGCACCGATTACTGATAGGCCTGCCGAGATGCGCAAACCAACGAAGATGTTTGGCATTGCTGCCGGAAACTGCAGTTTCATTAGTCGAGTAAATTTACTTGCCCCATGTAGTGAAAATAATTCGTGTTGACTTTTATCCACAGATAACAAACCAAACAGGGTGTTATTGACGATCGGAAAAAATGCGATTAACACCACAACCAAAATTCTTTGTAAGCGAATGCCGTCTATAAGTGCGCGAATCAATGGCGTCATCGCCAAAATTGGTGCAGACTGCAAAGCAACAAGGTACGGCCAAGTTGCTCGTTCAACCCAACGCCGCGTTGCCATAAGTGTTGCTAAAGTCGTGCCGATAATTATTGTTAAAAATAAGCCAAACATCGCTATTTTCATCGAGTCCCAGAGTGATAACAGAATCGGTTTTAGGCCCCGTTGAGTGCCGGCCGACCAAGTAAAAAAACCTTCGTTAACCACGCGATGAGGGGTCGGTAATAAGAACCTCTTTTGCGGTGGCAAGAGTTTTGTAGAGAGTAAATACCAAACACCGATGAACAAAATGAACACAACAACCGGCCCTGCGAAATCGCTAATCAAGTTTCTATCGGTCTCATCGCGTGGAGCATCATCAACACGCACATTGTTCATACGAGAGCACCTCGCAGTGCGAGAGAAACTTCGCCACACAAAGTTGCGAAGGCTGGCTCATATCGCAACGAATGATCGCGCGGATACGAGAACGGCACATCAAACGTCGCAATAATTTCTCCGGGGCGCGCTGACATAACCAAAACTCTTGTTGACATATAGACCGCTTCAGAGATTGAGTGGGTAATAAACAGGCCCGCAAAACCTTCTAGTTGAAATAAGCGCAGTAGCTCGTCGTTCAATCGCTCACGTGTGATTTCATCCAAGGCTCCGAACGGTTCATCAAATAAGAAAACTCGTGGCTTCATAACTAATGATCGTGCCAATGACGCGCGCATCTTCATTCCGCCCGACAATTGGCGAGGGTATTTTTCTTCAAATCCGGTTAAACCAACTAAATCAATCGCCGATTGGGCAAGTTTGGTGCGTTCTGCTTTTTCAATTCCGTGAAGCTCGGCAATGATCTCAATGTTTCTACGAACAGTGCGCCACGGCAAGAGTGTTGCATCTTGAAATACATAACCAATACTGTTTCGATCAACTTCGCATTTACCCTCTGTCTCTGATTCAAGGTTTGAAGCGATTCGTAAAAGAGTTGATTTTCCGCAGCCAGATGGGCCAACAACTGTCACGAACTCACCAGGCGATACATCAAACGAAACTCCAGCAAGGGCTCTTGTTCCGTCCGGAAACGTCATACCAATTTTGTTGAACCCGAGCGCTTTTGCCACACTGAGACATTAGTTGATCAATCACCGCTCATCAAATAAAACGGCTACGTTTCAGCGCTTTAGATTAATTATTTGTTAAGTGTGTAATCTTTCCGCGACGCATAACCATCGAGCGCGGTGCAGCAGTGGCGATCGCCTCACGAATTGAGTGAACCGGAGTCAACATCAGATCAGCGATTCCTCCAATTTCGATCTCAGAAAATGATAAACCCATCACAGACTTCGCAGTGCTTGATACCGCAGCGAACGCTTCATTGGGTAACTGGTGCGCTGCAAGGATCAACAGTGCAGCACTTTCGAGGGGGTCGCCACGGCCGATCGGATTAAACGGGTCTTGTAGGTTGTCAGCGCCCGCAGCCACTCTTACGCCAGCCGCACGCAGCGCAGAGATAGCAGTCAATCCACGTGGTGGGGCAGTGTGATTATCGCGTGCTTGCAAAAAAAGATTCGTGTGCGGCAAAGTAACCACCCCAATGTTTGCAGTGGCCACTTTTTCACTTATTCGTTTTTGGGTCTCCGAATTTTGCATACCCAGACTCACGCAGTGGCTGGCAGTCACAGAATTTGAAAAACCAGTGGCGATTACTCGCTCGGCAAGGTCTTCGAGTGAAATCCGATTGACATCGGTGTGCTCATCGGTGTGCAGATCAAGACCGCAGCCAAGTTCTGATGCAAGCTCAAGCAACGCAATGTTTGCGCCAACTGGGTCAACATCGAGATGCGGGCAACCTCCAAGAAAATCGACTCCCAATTTGATGGCGGCTTTACCGCGTGCAAGGTTTGCTTTGCCATCCTGTCCGCTTAGTGGCCAACCCAGTAGCGCGCAAATTTGTAAGTCGACGATGTCACTCGTGCGTGAGCGAACTTCAAGCAATGCCTCGACTGAGTCAAGTGAGTTCCATTCGGTCACATCGGCGTGAGTTCGAATTGCAGTTACGCCGTTTCTGACCATTAATCGAACGGCTCGTTCGGCCCGTTCAATGGTGTCGGCGACTGTTATCTGGTTGCGGTGAGATTCCATGGCGTTAATCGCACCCATCAAATCTCCGGTCGGGTTTGCAATGCGCTCTGACAAAAAAGCTTTGTCAAGATGTGCATGAGGTTCTGCTAACGATGATGTCAACAGCGCACCAAGCGCATTGATTATTTCTTCACCAGGTTGATCAAAAAGCCGAACACTTTTGGCTGGTTCGATAGCAACGATAGTTTCATCGTTAATTCGCAGGTCGAATAACTCGTCGTCGCCACTTTTAAGCCGGCAACTTTTAATCAGCACAAGGCTATTTTCTAGATCAAAGGTTGAAGATTTGGAAGCGGTCGGCGCTCAATTTTTTCGCCCAGTCGAGGAAAGATTTCTTCTGCTACGAAATGCATTTGCTCGCTCATTTCTTCACGACTCACACCGGGATAATCAAAGAAAAAGCAAATATGTTTTAAGTCAAGTAGTTCACGCCAAAAACCGATTGTGTCTACGGCGTCGTCGAAAGATCCAACAATCTGAATTTTTTGGTCATTTGATTCTTGTACGGTCGGACAGTGGTTAAACGCAACTTTGCTGCCATCCGGGTTTCGATATGAAGAAAAACGTCCGTATGGTGACAAGAAGTTTGCAAACTCATCATGGCCAGGCTTGCCTTTGATCATTGCCTTCTCACGAGTTTTTGCACAATGCAAATTCATCACGAGCATTCGATCTTGTCCAGGCGCAACGGGTGTGCCATTCTCTTGGCGAATCGCGGCGTAGCGATCCCACTTTTGTTTTTGACTGTCGGCATTTTGTAACCAATAAACAGCCTTATGGCCAACGCGTGGGACGTATTCGATTGTCTCTGGTGATGTAACTGGCTGGTAAATATCAATGTGTCGTAGGGGCTTTGGAATCAGGGTTAAGTCATCCACGTAACTTCCACGATCAGGAATATCGTCTGGAGGAAATACAAAATGTTTGCCCCGATACGAGAATCGCTCGTTATACCAAGCAAGTTTAATTATCTCGATGCTTTCTTCGAATACTTCGCGATTGATTCGGTCATGTTCGGCGCTCATTGCATTATCACCTGAGGCGACAACAGTTCCGAGACTCCATGCTTCTCGGGGCACAGTGCCACGACCTACACCAAACTCCATTCGGCCACCAGTAATTATGTCGGCAAGCGCGAAATCTTCGGCAAGACGAAGTGGATGCCACTGTGGAACAACATTGAACATCTGCCCGAGTCGAAGATTTTTGGTGACGTTTGTTAAATGTTGGCCGAACATAATTAGATTCGGCAGAACCTCATAACCTTCGAATTGAAAGTGGTGCTCTGTTAGCCACATCGTGTCGATGCCCACTTCGTCGGCAGTCTTGGCCCATGCCACAAGATTCTTGTAACACTCGATCACGCTGTCGTTGCCGTATCGACGTTTAGTTGGCGCTACTTTGCCGGCATCGTCCATTGGGACGGTGCAAAAGAAATTTGCATCTACGCGCATTCGTTTAGAATACCTCAGTTGCCATGCCACGAATTGCGTTCGAGCAATACTTTTTTTAAAGCTGCCGGGCGGTCAGACATGATGCCATCTACTCCGAGGTCTAAAAGCCTGTTCATTTCTTTGGGCTCATCGATAGTCCAAACGTGCACCTGAATGTCGGCTCTGTGGGCCGCCGAGATAAAAGCCTTGTCAACAATTGTTAGCGGGCCTTGGCTAACGGGCACTTGCGCTGCATATACGTTCTGAAATTTGCCCGTATGTCTAACCCAACTACCAAGGCGAAGTTTTGTAACTTCGCGCGGACCCATCGATGTGCACAACTTTGGCCCAAATTGTTCACGTAGCGACGCAAGTCGCTTGTCGCTAAATGAGCCAATGCAAACACGTTCAAAAACTTCATCTTGATTCATTTTTTGAGCAAGACGATCCGCGAGCGGTTTGAGTGCTTGGTCTGATTTGCAGTCGATATTTATGTGCGCATTTGGCCATGCCGAAAGTAGGTCATCCAAAAGCGGAATCGGCTCTGTGCCATTGACTCTTGCTTGGCTGACTTCTGAGTAGTCAAGTTCGCTGATTAAGCCTGGCCGACCACAAGTTCGAGATAAGTCGTCATCATGAAATGCAAGTAAGACGCCGTCGCGAGTGGCGTGAACATCGGTCTCTAAATATATGTATCCCAAATTCATGGCATGCTCAAACGCGGGCATTGTGTTTTCGGGTGCGTCACTCGCACCGCCACGATGAGCAAAAGCAATAGGTGTTTTGTGTCTAAGAAATGGGTGTGTAGTCATTTTGATTTGCTGAATTCAGCACGCATCTAAATCGCGCGACCAGAACTCTTCCAGTATTCATCTTTAAGAATCCGTTTATAAAGTTTTCCTGTTGGGTGTCGAGGCAATTCTGCGCGAAAATCAATTGACCGCGGGCACTTCAGGTCAGCCAAGGACTCTCTGCAAAAAGCCTTGAGTACGCGCTCAAGCTCTGCTGCCTCTGCTGAATTTTGTGGCATTGAAACTGGTTGAACTACGGCTTTGACTTCTTCGCCAAACTCATCATTAGGCACACCAAAGACGGCAACATCTGTGACTAGTGGGTGATTGATCAAAATATTTTCAGCCTCTTGCGGATAAATATTTACGCCACCAGAAATAATCATGAACGCTTTGCGGTCTGTTAAATAAAGAAAATTATCTGCGTCTAGATAGCCGACATCACCAAGTGTTGTCCAGCCTCGCCCTTTCGGGTCTCGCGAGCTCTTGGTTTTCTCTGGGTCGTTGTGATATTCGAAATCAACTTTGCTCTCGAAATATATGGTGCCCGGTTCATTAATCGGAAGTTCATCACCAGCATCATCACAAATATGAACGATTGCATTTATCGAAACGCCGACCGTTCCTGGGTGTGCAAGCCATTGCTCTGAGTTGCAATAAACGAAACCATTGCCTTCGCTGCCTGCGTAATATTCATGGATGATTGGTCCCCACCAGTCAATCATCTTGCGTTTTATCTCAATTGGGCAAGGCGCTGCAGCATGAATTGCACAACGCAGGCTTGTTGTGTCGTAAATAGTGCGCTTTGATTCGTCTAGTTTCAGCATTCGAACAAACATCGTTGGCACGAGTTGCGAATGTGTTACTTTAAAATGCTCGATAAGTCTCAAATATTCTTCAGGATCAAAGTGATCCATGATGATTGCTGTTCCGCCGAGTCTTTGAGCAGTCATTGTGAAGCGAAGTGGCGCTGCGTGATACAACGGAGCAGGTGAGAGATATGTAGTTGTGTCGTCCATTGCAAACAGCATCTGACATAACGTCGCAAGTCCTGTTTGTGCTCCAAGTTCTGTCATTGCTAGACCTAGTTTGATTCCTTTTGGACGACCAGTTGTGCCGCTCGAGTAAAGCATGTCAACGCCATCAATTCGTTCAGAAAGTGGATTGGTTGAGGCTTTCGCCATGGCGTCTTCGAACGAGTCGTAGCCCGTGGCAGTGCCGTCAAGCATTAACCGCAGCGTGACATTTGGAGTCGTCGAAATTATTTCTGCCGCTTGTTCTGATTTGTATTTGCTCGTGATAAACGCTTTAGCACCACAGTCGTTGATTATGTAATTCAATTCATCGGTGGTCAAGCGTGATGAACATGCTGTATAAATTAATCCTGCGTAGTGGCAACCCCAAAGAATTTCTAAGTATCTTGGATGATTTTCTAGGCAGAAGGCGATATGGTCACCAACTTTCAGACCTGAATCGCGCAGCAAATTACTGAGAGCGTTTGCTCGAAGATCCAATTCTGCAAAAGTCGTAATTTCGCCGGTCGCTGCCATTATCACTGCTGGGCGGTAGGGGTCTTTAAGCGCTATTGATCCCGGAAACATAAATGCAAACTACTAAATAATCGTATAAAAATAAAATCTGTCTACTGGGTTTAACAGATACATTGCCCTTGTGCAGAATGCAGAATCGTTTCGTGAACTTGTAGAGAATCCAACCGAAGTTTTGCCTCTTGATCTCGCGGTCTCGTTGATTGCGGGCGTTGCAAATGAGTCGGTTCAAACCACTGACATTGTCACTGCACTAGACGACTTGGCGTCACGATGTAACGCATCTAATGCTTGTGAGTTGATGACATTTCTATTTGGCTCAGGCAAGTTCGCTGGCAACACAATCAATTTTGATGAGGCAGAGAATTCGTTATTCGATCGTCTGCTTGAGCGTCGCTTGGGTATACCTATTTCACTGTGTGTTTTGGCAATTGAAGTGGGTCGTCGGAAGAATATTGAATTATTGGCAATCGGCATGCCAGGAAACTTCTTGGTACAAAATGGTCAGGATAAAACCCAGTTTTTCGATCCCTATCGCAATGCCGAACCGATTGATTCACAACAATGTGCCGCGCTTTATCGAAACCTCACATCACTCGATGACTGGGATGACGGATTTCTCAGGCCTGTCTCTAACCGTATGGTTATTATCAGAATGTTGACCAATCTCAAATCTATTTACGCTCGCAAAAATGATATTGCTGGTCTGCGCTGGGTTATGCGGTTGCGATTAATGTTTCCAGAAATCGCTTCAATTGAAAACGAGCAATGGGCTCGTCTGATGCGAACCACCAACTAGTCGGCGCAGTATCTTTGGTTAAGTTTTTAGTTAGGAGAATTTATGGCAATCATCGAGAGTGAAACAATCATTTCGGATGTTGAGGTTCTGCAGCTTGTCGAAAAGTTGATCAGCGAATTTCCTCCAAGTTCTACATCTTCAGTCAAATTCTTAGGTGCGCAATTTGATGCGGGCCTCGCGTGGGTTCACTTCGCTCTTGGCAGCGGAGGCATCAACGCTTCGCCTAAGCATCAAAAAATTGTCAATGAAGCGATATCTGCCGCTGGTGGACCATCAAGTTATATGCGCAACCCAATCGGTTACGGAATGTGCGCGCCGACGATTTCGCAGTGGGGGACACCCGAACAGATTAAAAAATATATGCGACCACTTTTCACCGGAGAAGAAATCTGGTGTCAACTTTTCTCTGAACCAGGTTCTGGCTCAGATTTTGCGGGGTTATCTGCCAAAGGTGTTTTGGATGGAGAAGAGTGGATAGTTAATGGGCAAAAAGTTTGGACAACTCTCGCGCACTTATCTAAGTGGGGACTTTTGGTTGTCAGAACCGATGCCCAAGCAGTGAAGCACGCCGGCTTGACTGCAGTGATTGTTGATATGCAAGCACCAGGCGTTGAAGTTCGACCATTGCGACAAATAACAGGTGAAGCCGAATTTAATGAGGTCTACTTCACTGATGTACGAGTATCAGTTGCAGAAACTCTTGGCAAAGCCGGTGACGGTTGGAGAGTGAGTTTGACAACCTTGATGAACGAACGAGTTGCTATTGGTGGGGCGATACCTCGCAAAGCAACAGGCCCGATTCGCGAAGCAATAAAACTATGGGAGGCATTGCCCAAGGATCAGAAATCTGGCGCAACCCAAGATCAACTGATGAAACTTTGGATTAAGGCCGAAGTTCTGCGTTTGACAAATATTCGCGCGGGGCAGAACCGTCGAATCGGTACACCGGGACCTGAAGGTTCGATCGGCAAAGTTGCAAGTGCTGAACTTAACAAAGATACCTACGAATTTTGCGTCGATCTATTAGGTGCGAGTGGAATGCTGTACGGAAGTTACGCACTCGTCAGACCTGAAACGGCAATGAGTTTTGATTCGGTATCGAAGGCATTTTTGCGCAGCCGTGCCAACAGCATCGAAGGTGGCACGACAGAAGTTATGAAAAATATTTTAGGTGAACGTATTTTGGGTTTACCAGGCGACGTTCGTGTTGATCGAGATATTCCATGGAACGAAGTTCCGAGAAATTAGTTTGCTAATTGCGCGAGCACTGTGCTGGCCGCAACTTTCTTGTCATCAACAATTCGACGTGAGTCATGCGATCCACCGAGCATTGCTGTTGCCACTAGTTCAATAGCGGCCTGTAACTGACGAATATGCCTTGGTGGCGGAAAGTATTCATCTTCTTGAGCGATTTTGACTTCACGAACTCCGTTTTTCGGCGCCAGCAAGCGAATTATTTCTGCGACGAGTTCTTCAGGCGCTGACGCACCAGCAGTAACACCCACAATCCCTGAAAGATCATTCGGCAATTCACTTGCATCGTTGACCCTGTAGACATTTTTGCAACCAACATCTTTGGCAAGTTTCTCGAGAGCCCGTGTATTTGATGAATTGTCTGAGCCGATAACAACTATCGCGTTACACTCGCGAGCGATTTCCATTAATGCACCTTGACGATTCGTAGTGGCGAAGCACAAATCACTTCTACCAGGCGACCAAACATCTGGATATTTGAGCCTCACAGCATCAGCGACGTCCTTCCAATCTCGGTGAGAAAGAGTGGTCTGAGCGAGAATTGCAACTGGTTCAATAAAGTTGGCTAGCGCGTCAACTTCTGCGAGCGTTTCAACACGCGAAATTGAATCCGGCGCAACAGCCATAGTGCCGACAGCCTCTTCATGTCCATCGTGTCCGATGTACACAATTCGGTAACCCTTATTGGCTCGAGTTTTAACTTCATGATGAACTTTGGTGACCAACGGGCAGACCGAATCAACGACGTAACTACCCAGTTCACGAGCGGCTGCAACTACTTGTGGGGCAGAGCCGTGTGCAGAAAGCATGATCGGTCGACCTTTGGGTATCTCGCTTAGATCGTCAACAAAAATGACACCGAGATTCTTGAATCGATCCACGACAATTTTATTGTGCACAATTTCGTGATAGCAGTAAACAGGCGCATCAAAAGTACGAACCATCCAGGCGAGGGCTTTGATCGCCATTTCAACCCCAGCGCAAAAACCGCGAGGCGAAGCGAGGATAACTTCGTCAACGTTGTTCACTGCTTCAAAGATTACTTCGCCGATACAACGGTAAACTGTCGGCGTGACAACATCCCTTGCAACCGTTGTCATTATTGGGCGACCAAATGTGGGCAAAAGCACGCTTTTCAATCGATTTATGGGTTCTCAAGTAGCCATCGTGCAAGACACACCAGGCGTGACTCGAGATCGATTTGAGCGACAAGTTGAATGGCAAGGTCGTCATTTCAACGTGGTCGACACCGGCGGATGGATGCCTGGCGGAACTGAATTAGATGGCAAGGTGAGTCGCCAAGTTGAATCAGCGGTCAAAGAAGCCGACCTCGTTTTATTTGTTGTTGATTCAACTGTCGGGGTTTTAGATGATGACCAAGCAATTGCAAAATGGTTACGAACAAGCGGCAAAGAAGTTTTGGTTGTATCAAACAAAGTTGACACTGATAAACGCGAGTTCGACAAATGGGAGTTTCTGTCGCTTGGGTTGGGCGACCCGTTTCCTGTTTCGGCGTTGCACGGTCGCAAAGCCGGTGACGTACTTGATGAAATACTGATTCGAGTTCCGCGTCGAGAAGGTGACGACGAAGTTGAAATTGAAGTTGAGCGCCAAGGCCCAAATCGCACTCCCGGTATTCCGCGAGTTTCGATAGTTGGGCGACCCAATGTCGGCAAGAGCACTTTGTTTAATCGTCTAGTCGGGCAAGACCGTGCGGTTGTTCACGACATGCCCGGAACAACTCGCGACTCGATTGACACAGTTGTTGAGACTCCAGATGGTCCGATGATGTTTGTCGACACTGCAGGTATGCGCCGTCGCAGTCGCGTAGATGAATCAACCGAGTACTACTCGTTCGTTCGTGCGCTTCGTGCAGTCGACGAGTCAGATATTGCGCTACTAGTAATTGATGCAACCGAAGGCATAACAAGTCAAGACCAACGACTTGCCGAACGTATTGATGCATCAGGTAGTCCGGTTGTAGTAGTTCTGAATAAATGGGAGATGCTAAATGCTGATCAGCGTCTAGAAATTGATATTGAAATCGGACGCAAACTATTTTTCGTCGGCGACGCGCCAGTTTTAAAAATGTCGGCCTTGACCGGAAAGGGCGTGCAGAAGTTGCGGCCAGTGCTGCAAGATTCGATTGAGCAGTATCACCGCCGTGTGCCGACTCGTGATGTGAATCGTGTGATCGCCAGAGCACAACAACAGCAACCTGCGCCAAGTGGTGGAAGAGTGTTGTATGCATTGCAAGGTGCATCTGATCCTCCGACGTTTACATTGTTCGTCAATAAAGAACTTCCACAGACATATTTGCGCTATTTAGAACGCTCAATTCGCGAAGGTTTTGAATTCGGCTCAGTGCCGATCAAGATTCGGGTTCGTAAGCGAGCAGAATAAGTTTTTATGCCTTGGTGTGAGCCGTGTGCAAAATATTTTGCACCGACAGCTCTGACTACGGCGGGTGATTGTCCAAGTTGTGGCACCCGTGCGATCTCGGCCGACATTCACGGCCGTGTGACGGCGAAGAATCTTGATTTGAGAGCCCTTGCCGCAAGTGGTGAACCAGGATCAGAAAAGGTGCCGTGGCATTTTAAACTGTTGGTAGTTTGTCTAGTCATTTATCTCGGTTGGAGAATTGTGTCGTTGTTTATTTGATTTGCCTAGAGTTATAAATGTTGCGGGCTGTAGCGCAGCTTGGTTAGCGCGCTTGTCTGGGGGACAAGAGGTCGGAAGTTCAAATCTTCTCAGCCCGACAAATAATCTGGTTCAAGTGTCTAGTATTTAGCGAGTAATTAGTGCGTTATCGAAATGGAGAACTATGAAATTGGCAGATCGACTAAATCGTCTTGGTACAGAGACGGCTTTTGCAGTCGCGGCTACGGCAGCAGATTGGGTCTCACGAGGCAACGAGGTGTTTCCGTTTCACCTCGGCGATCTAAACCTCGCGACTCCAGAAAATATTTCTGCGGCGATGCAACGAGCCGTGGCAGAAGGCAAAACTGGTTATTGTCCGAATGCCGGAATCGCACCTCTGCGAGCAGCGCTCGCTAGCAGCCTTGGCAAACAACGAAATGTGCAGTTCGCTCCTGAGAATATTGCAGTTCAACCTGGTGGTAAGCCAGTGATTAGTAAATTCTTGCGCAGTGTGATGAACCCAGGTGACGAAGTTTTGTATCCGAATCCAGGTTTTCCGATTTATGAGAGCCAAATCGAGTTCAACGATGGTGTGGCTGTGCCTTATCGCTATCTCGACACAGAAAATGGTTTTCAAATTGATTTAGATTATTTGACTTCAAAAATTACGTCGAAAACAAAAGCACTAATTATTAACGACCAGCAGAATCCACTTGCAGCCGAAATGACCGATTCTGAACGTCAGGCTCTTGCTGATTTGGCAATTAAGCACAATCTCTGGGTTTTGTCTGATGAGGCATATTTTGACATTCGATATGCCGGAGAAAGTAAAAGCATTGTGTCTTTGCCGGGCATGCTCGAACGCACAGTGATTCTGTATACATTTTCGAAGAAGTTCGCCATGACGGGTTGGCGTCTGGGTGCCGCAATTGGGCCAACCGAAATCGTGGAACGAGTTTCGAAATTGAACACCAATGAAGAGAGTTGTACGGCACAGTTTGTGCAGTGGGCTGGTGTTGAAGCGATCACTGGCGATCAATCAGGAGCAAATGAGTTGGTTCGTGTTTTGAAAACTCGACGGGATGCAACTATTGCAGGAATTCAAACTGTTTCGGGGATGCGCGTGCATACTCCGAATAGTGCGTTCTATGTGTTTCCAGAAGTGTCTGAGACGATGAAGCGAACCGGTCATGACGACGTTGCAAAGTTCGCCTCAGATGCTTTGCACAACTCAGGAATGTCGTTTTGCACGAGAAAACATTTCGGCCGCGCTGCAAATGATGAAAAAGGAAACTACATCAGACTTGCCTATAGCGGCATAAATAATCCGCAAATCGACAAGGGGCTTGCACGGTTGGCAGACTGGGTCAATTCAAAATGAGTTTGAAAGTCGTTGTAACCGGCAAAATTCCAACGGCTGGTTTAGAAACTTTACTTTTCGCTGGTCTTGCGCCAATTGCGTGGGATAAAGATCAACCGATGACCCGCGCCGAATTGCTTGTCGCTGTCAAAGGTGCCGAGATTTTGATCACCTTGCTCACCGAAAAGGTAGACGCTGAATTACTTGATGCTGCGGGTTCGCAACTTCGGGCAGTGTGCAACGTTGCGGTTGGTTATAACAACATTGATGTCGCAGCCTGTTCGACTCGAAATGTTCGAGTCACCAACACGCCAGGAGTGCTGACTGATGCAACTGCCGATATTGCCTTTGGTTTAATTTTGATGGTGACTCGCAGACTCGGCGAAGGTGAGCGTGTAATTCGTAGCAATGACCCGTGGCAGTGGGGGATGCACTACATGTTGGGCTCTGGCATACAAAATCGCCAACTTGGCGTTATCGGAATGGGTGCGATCGGTATAGCAACCGCGCGACGAGCAAAAGTCTTCGGTATGAAAGTTGCATATTATTCAAGATCTAAAATCGACGACAAGATCGCTGTCGAACTTGGTGCCAAGCAAATGTCGTTTGAAGAGTTATTGGCAACCAGCGATGTGGTCTCGGTGCATTGCCCCTCAAATGATTCGACTCATCATTTAATTGGTGCCGAACAATTTCGTTTGATGAAGAAATCGGCATTTTTTATTAATACGGCACGAGGCCCAATCGTTAATGAGCAAGAACTTGTTGATGCTCTCAAGACTGGCGAGATTGCCGGAGCAGGACTCGACGTATTCGAGTTTGAACCAAAAGTTAATTCAGGTTTGCTAAATCTTGAAAATGTTGTTTTAATTCCCCACCTCGGTTCGGCTACTGCTGAGACTCGAGCAGCCATGGCGACTCTGGCGGCCAATAATGCCGTGGCGATTGCATCTAGTCAAACCCCACTGACGCCGGTCAATTAATTTTTATGCGCGGACTCGGAACTTTAATAAACACGGCAACCGTATTGGCAGGTGGCGGGCTCGGACTGATAATTGGCAATCGCATTCCCGACCGAATTCGAACAATAATCGTGCAAGTAATCGGATTAGTCACAATTGCAATTGGCTTGCGCGATGTGATCAAGACAGACAACATGGTGTTTCCACTTGTTGGCATGGTGCTTGGCGCAATTATCGGAGAGATGTTGCGAATCGAAGATCGACTCGAAAGTCTCGGAGAGATTCTGCGACGTAAGTTCTCGAAGCCTGATAACGAGAGCAAGTTCGTGACTGGCTTCGTAACGGCAACACTTTTATTCTGCGTCGGACCACTAACAATATTGGGTGCGATCGAAGATGCAAGTGGCAAAACTCCGCAGTTGTACATCATCAAAGGAACCCTGGACGGATTTATGATGATTATTTTCTCTGCTCTGTACGGTATTGGTGCTTTATTTAGTGCGGCGAGCGTGTTTGTCGTGCAAGGTTCACTGACTTTGTTTGGGACGAGCCTAGATACCTTGTTAAATGACCGAATGCGTCTCGAACTTTTTTCTGCAGGCGGTCTGGCCGTGCTGGCAATTGGTTTAAATCTGCTCGAAATTAAAAAGATTCGCCTTGGTTCAATGCTGCCAGGGCTAGTTATTACGCCACTGCTTGTTTGGATCTTTGCAACGCCCAATGGTTTGATTCACTAGCGAATCAAAAATGTGCGGGAGATTTAATTCGATAGCGAGTGGCAAAGATTTTTCGGCTGTGTATAGCGCCGATCTTTTAGTTGACGAGTTAGGGCCGAACCATAATGTCTCGCCGACACTACTGATTTATGTATTGCGAAATAACGACACTCGACGCGTATTGGATGTTATGTCTTGGGGTCTCGTGCCGAGTTGGTCAAAAGATAAGACCCGTGCGGCAAGCATGATCAATGCGCGCAGCGAAACCCTTGCCGAGAAACCAAGCTTTCGCAATTTGCTTGCTCAAAATCGATGCGTGTTGCCGATGCAAGGTTTTTATGAATGGCAAAATTTGGTAGGTCAAACTAAAAAGCCAATCAAGCAAGCACATTATATTTCGCGAACTGATAACAAGCCGATGACGCTCGCCGGCTTGTGGACGTCATGGAAGCAACCAGATGACTCGCTGTTTTATACCTGCACGATCATCACTACTAATGCAAATGAAAAACTTGCGCCGATTCACCACCGCATGCCAGTGATTCTTGAGCGAGACAGTGTTGAAGCCTGGCTAAGTCAAACGAAATTGGTTCCGTACGAATTGTTGACCGCCGCAAAAGATGATCTTGTGACCAGCGAAGCGACAAGTCGTCTAGACCGCGCCAGTAATTCCGTTAGCGCGCAACTCGGCGACGATCAAACTGGCCGCTTGTTCTAATTCTTTTCGGTCGACGTTTGTTCGTGCGTTAGCGAATTCAAGATCTGCCATCGAATTACTTGGAATCAAATGTAAGTGACAATGTGGAATTTCGTAACCAGCAATAACTAAAGCGATTCGCTGACACGAAAAAACCGTTTTTTGTGCATTGCTAATTTTTGATGCGATATCGAAAAGATGTGAACTCAGCGCGTCGGGTAGGTCAGTCCACTCGTCAACTTCTTTAATCGGCACGACCAACACGTGACCAGTCGTGATCGGACTGATGGTCATGAACGCCACGCATGTCTCGTCGCGATAAACGAAAGTTCCTGGAATCTCACCTTGGATAATGCGACTGAATAAGGTCGATGACATGAATTTATGATACGTGATGACGAGGCTTGTACGCTCGTTGCGTGCCGTCGCGCCAGATTCTCACAGTGCCAAATCTGATTACTTTGCTTCGGCTTTGCTGCCTGCCGATATTTTTATGGCTTTTGTTTAGCGTTGAAGATCGTGGCGCCGCAGCCTGGTTGCTCGGCGGTCTTGGAGCAACCGATTGGGTTGATGGCTGGGTCGCAAGACGATTTAACCAACAGAGTAATTTCGGTGCAATTTTTGATCCTTCGGTAGATCGTTGTCTATTTATAGTTTCAGTTTTCGCTGTGATGATTGATAAGTCGATACCAGTTTGGTTTTGTGTGGCGGTTCTTGTGCGAGAGATCTTCGTTTCGGGCGCAATGTCGATTGCGACGCTGTTTGGCATGCAACGCTTCGCAGTAAATATTTGGGGCAAGCGATACACATTTTTATTGATGTTCGCTGTGCCGTTGATTCTTCTGGGCAAAGCCGACGGTGCGGGGTCTCAATGGGTGACTACGGCGGGCTGGATCTGCGGGATACCAGCGCTAGTGATGTCGTACACGACAGCCTTCGCATACGCTCCCCAAATACGAAAACAACTTCATGCAGGCCGAGCACTGCGGCGAGGCTAAGTTTGAGTTATGAACATTCCTGACGGGTTCAAATACTCGAAGGATCATGAATGGGTTCTTCTCAAAGGTTCCATCGCTCGAGTTGGTATTACAGATTATGCGCAGGACGCACTTGGAGATGTCGTATTCGTTCAGTTGCCAACCGTGGGCAACAAAGTTGCAGCAGGATCAAGCTGTAGTGAAGTCGAAAGCACAAAGAGTGTTTCTGATATTTATGTACCCGTGTCCGGGATAATTGTGGCAGTCAATGAAGTGTTAACGAGTTCACCAAATTTAATTAATAGCGATCCATATGGAGACGGTTGGATAATGGAGATAGAAGTTGAAGATATTGCAAATGTCGCCGAGCTACTAGATTCAAATGCCTATAAACAGTTGATTGAGGGTTGAGAGTTAATGTCATACGTGTTTTGTAATCAGTGCGGACACCGAAATCCGCCTGGTGCATCTTTTTGTTCGTCATGTGGTGATGTTTTAGATCTTCCAGATGAGCGAACGGTTGTGATTGCACAAGTTGATCCAATGCAAGATGCACTTGGATCAAAAGATAATGCGACAATTCGTCTGGGTGATATAAGTGGTCTCGGAGTTTTGGTTATTCGCTCAGGAGATCTAACTGGAGCGAGATTTACGATCAGTAAAGACACCACCAAAATTGGACGAAACCCCGATAGCGATATTTTGTTTGACGATATTTCTGTTTCTCGCAGTCATGCCGAGATCGTTAATAGCAAATCAGGATTAGTAGTTCGTGATTTGGGTTCGCTCAACGGCACTTATATCAATCAGAACCTTACAGAGCAATCGCCGCTTCGGCATGGCGACGAACTGCAGATCGGAAAGTTCCGGATGGTTTTTTTCAGTAAAGCCGATATTTTGTCATGATGAAATTGTCTGTGCCCCTGCAATGACACCAGCTCGCAACTATTTATCTATCGGCGAAGTCTTGGCGCTGTTGCTCGAAGAGTTTCCAGATGTAACCATTTCTAAGATTCGATTTTTAGAAAGCCAAGGGCTAATAGAACCTGAGCGAACAGCATCTGGCTATCGAAAGTTTTCACAACCAGAAGTCGACCGTCTGAAATTTATTTTACGTGAGCAACGTGAGAACTATCTTCCACTTAAAGTAATTCGCAATCGGTTAGACGGCGACACAAGTGACGGAATGCTTCGTAACGACGAGATAACTGCACCGCGCGGAATCGGTCACATTCCGGCGCCCCGCGGCAATAGTCATCCGGCTGGCATTGGTGGCATGCGTCAGACTAAATCTTCTCCGGCAATTTCATTAGTCAAGCCTGCGATTATCGATGCTGCCAGTACACCGAGTTCATACAACCGACGAGAAATTATTCAGGCAGCGTCAATCAATGAAAAGACGTTGGCCGAGTTAGAGCGTTATGGCATTCTTAGGTCGCGTCGTGTCGGCGAAACCGATCTATACGACGAGATTGACCTTGAAATTTTAATTGTCTGTGCCAAGTTCATAAGTTTGGGTATTGACGCCCGTCACCTAAAAGCCTGGCGATTGGCGGCAAATCAAGAAGTGTCACTTTTTGAGACTCGAATTGTTCCGTTAATGCGTCAGCGCAATCCTGCCGCTCGACAAGAAGCCTTGGGGATGTTTGCCGAACTGATTAATCAGGGGGGTCAACTGCGTGCTGCGCTGATCGCGGCACAAGCACGCGACCATATTGAGCCCCGTTAAAGCGTTTTGGTTAATGCAGATACGCTGAGTACATGATTGAAATGCAACTCGAAGGAATTCGCCTCGAGATACCTGCAAACACTCCCGTTTTAATGTTGCGCGAGCAAGCCGGCAGCCGCAGAGTGATGCCAATTTATATTGGGGCTCCTGAAGCATCGTCAATTCATTACGCGCTTGAGGGTCTACAACCAGACCGTCCGCTTACTCACGATCTACTAATTAACGTCGCAGAAGGTTTAAATGCTCAGCCAGTCAAACTAGTGATTACCAAAATCGAAGAGCACACTTACTTTGCTGATCTACATTTTCTTCAAGCCGGAGCGTTAGTCGTTGTGAGTTGTCGACCATCTGACGGTGTCGCAGTTGCGGTACGGTCTGGAATACCAATTTATGCAGAATCTGCCTTGCTAGACGAGGTCGGCAAGGTCGTACCTGAGACTCCTGCTGAAGATGCAGAAGAAATCATTGATGATTTCAGACAATTTATAGATTCCATACGCCCAGAAGATTTTCAAGGATAATTTCTATTGACTTTTGTCAATCATCCCGTAGCCTAAGAATACGAGCGCAATAGAAGTCTTGATGGGGGAATGCAGATGACACAGCAAAGTTTCAGTGGCGCACATGCCGCGCAAATTGCGGGCATAACTTATCGCCAGCTCGATTATTGGGCTCGTACAAATTTGATTCGACCTTCGTTAGTTGACGCCAAAGGCAGTGGGTCTCGTCGAAGCTATGTTTATCGCGACTTGCTTGAACTTAAAGTAATTAAAAATTTGTTAGACGCCGGTATCAAACTTGAATCAGTTCGTGAAGTTTTCAATTATCTTCGAAGCCATGTTGATACCGACATCGCAGCCGCACACATTGTTATCAGTGGCAAAGCAGTTGTTCTTTGCCAAGGTGACCAACTAGTCGATGTTCTGCGTAATGGTCAAGGTGTACTAAACGTTTTGCCTTTAGCTGCCGTTAAGAGTGACGTTGATGCGATGATCGTAAATATTGCCACGCAGAAAGTAGCCATTCGTTCGACGATTGAGAGCAGTATCAATATCGTGGCTACAGAATCGGTCGCTCAAGCCATCGCTCTTTAATAATGCCAGGGTTGCGTTTATCACCACTTGATCGCGCTCATCGTGCGCTGAACGCAAAAATGGTTGAGTTTGGCGGATGGGATATGCCGGTTGCATATCCGACGGGCACAATTGCCGAACACCTTGCTTGCCGGTCTAATGCAGTTGTTTTTGATGTCTCACATTTGGGGACTGTTCGTATTGAGGGTTATTACGCCAAAGCTGCATTGCAGGGCGTGCTAACAAATGATCTTGACAAAATTGAAGTAGGTCGCGCTCAATATACGCACCTGTTAAATGATCAGGGCTGTGTGTTGGACGACATCATCGTTTGGTGGATAAAAGAAGATCGATTTGATGTGATGCCTAATGCTTCAAATACCGACCGTGTTTTGTCGGCAATCGGAGGAGTAGATGTGACGGCCACTCGTGCCGTGTTGGCAGTGCAAGGGCCAAAGGCCAAAGATTTTCTTGCGACAATTAACAAAGAATTTGCCGATATTAAAAAATTTTCAGTGAGACAGATTAATTGGCGGGGCGTTGAGTGCATTGTTGCGGGCACTGGTTACACCGGAGAAAACGGTGTCGAGATTGCAGTACCTAATTCGCACGCAATCGAATTATGGGATGCCATTGTCGAATCTGGGGTGACGCCTGCTGGTTTAGGAGCGCGCGATACATTGCGACTTGAAGCAGGTCTTCCTCTGCATGGACATGAATTGTCGCCCTTGATCACGCCATTAGAAGCCAATCTCAATTGGGTCGTGGCGTGGGATAAATCAGAATTTACTGGTCGGGGAGCGTTGATTAAACAGCGTGAGAGTGGTGTTGAGCGAAGTTTGGTTGGTATTACTACCCCTGGTCGTCGTCCACCACGAGACGGTTGTCAAGTGTTTTCTGGTGAAACACAGATCGGAATAACAACAAGCGGAAACTTTTCGCCGTCGCTACAACATGGAGTCGCAATGGCGTTAGTTGAACCTCGAACCCAAGTTGGTGACGCCGTAACTATCGATGTGCGTGGCACACGTCTAGAAGGTGTTGTCGTAAAACTGCCTTTTATTGCAAAGAAATAGCGTACGACTCAAGCGGTTCACACGAACAAATTAAATTGCGGTCGCCGTATGCTGCGTCAATTCGAGAAACTGGCGCAAAGTATCCGCGGCCACGCATTGCAGAAGTCGGGTATGCGGCTTGGTGTTGAGAATATTTGCGGTTCCAAACCCCGCAGAGTTCTTCAACCGTATGTGGTGCATTGTGTAATGGTGAATCTTCGTGCGATATTTTATTTTCTGCGATTTGCTGAATCTCTTCATAAATCGCGATCATCGCATTGCAAAACCTGTCGAGTTCGCCAATTGTTTCGCTTTCGGTTGGCTCGACCATAAATGTGCCCGCAACCGGAAAACTCATAGTCGGTGCGTGAAATCCGAAATCCATTAGTCGCTTGGCAATATCATCGTTGGTCACGCTCGTATTCTTGGTGATCTCACGAATATCAAGAATGCATTCATGGGCGACAAATCCATTTTCGCCGCGATACAAAACCGGAAAGTAAGCATCTAGACGAGCGGCAATATAATTCGCGTTTAATATTGCATGCATCGTTGCTTCGCGAAGTCCACGAGCGCCCATCAGTTTTATATAAACCCATGAGATCGGCAATATCGACGCCGACCCATTAGGTGCTCCTGCGACGGCACCAACTTTGGTTTGATCGAATTTTGCCAGCGGATGTGCAGGCAGAAATTCGGTGAGATGTGCTTTGACACCAACTGGTCCGACACCAGGGCCGCCACCACCATGCGGAATACAAAATGTTTTATGCAAATTCAAATGGCTCACGTCGGCACCGAATGCTCCAGGCCGAGCGATACCGACCAGCGCATTTAGATTCGCACCGTCTACATAAACTTGACCGCCATACGAATGAATCAATTCGCAAATATCAGTAACTTTTTGTTCGAAGACTCCGTGAGTTGACGGATAAGTGATCATCAATGCTGCGAGTTTGTCTTTCGCAAGTTCGCACTTTGACCGGAGATCATCTAGATCCACATTTCCGCGTTCATCGCAAGCCACTACAACTACGGTCATTCCTGCCATTACGGCACTCGCAGCGTTAGTGCCGTGAGCGCTACTCGGGATCAAACAAATGGTTCGATGTATGTCATTGCGACTGCGATGGTAAGCACGAATTGCTAATAATCCGGCAAGTTCGCCTTGGCTTCCGGCGTTTGGTTGCAGGCTTACCGAGTCATAGCCGGTCACTTCGATCAGCATCGTGCCGAGCTCTTCAACGAGTTGTGTGTAACCAGCGATATCTGCTGTCGGAGCGTAAGGATGAATATTTGCAAACTCTGGCCAAGTAACCGGAATCATCTCGGTCGTTGCATTTAATTTCATCGTGCAAGAACCCAGGGGGATCATTGTTCGATCGAGCGCTAAATCTTTATCGGCAAGCCGACGCAGATAACGCAGCATCTCGTGCTCGGTGTGATATTTATTAAAAGTGCTTTGAGTCAAGAACTCGTCAATTCTTCGCATCTCTTGACTAATGCCTAACTCGCAGTTCGAGTCAAGTCGGTCAACATCGGCATCTACATCAAAGATCTCAAAGAGTTTGGCAATAGTAGAAGCGGTCGTGGTTTCGTCGAAACTTATGCCAATAGTCGTGTCATTGACGTGACGCAGCAAAATATTGTGTGTTAGCGCACGATCATGGATCGCGCTGCTTGATTTGACGCGCACTTGTAATGTGTCAAACCAACTTGTATTTAAAACTTCGACTCTGGCATCACTAAGACCTGCAACCATGATCGAAGTTAAGCGATGCACCCGCTCGGCAATTCGTGAGAGACCTTCGCGTCCGTGCCACACAGCATAGAAACTTGCCATGTTGGCGAGTAGTGCTTGTGCTGTGCAGATATTTGATGTTGCTTTTTCTCGACGAATATGTTGTTCTCGGGTTTGCAGCGCCAAGCGCAATGCTGGTCGGCCTTGAGTATCTGTGCTGACTCCAACTAATCGTCCAGGCAATGCACGCGCGTGATTGTCGCTTGTCGCCAAAAACGCTGCGTGAGGTCCGCCGCCACCCATTGGAACCCCGAATCGCTGTGCAGACCCGACTGCAACATCGAAACCCAAACTTGCAGGGGGAGTGAGCAACATGCAAGCGAGTAGGTCGCAAACTGCAATCACGATGCCTTGTTGCGCGTGCACGGCATTGCAAACCGATTTAAGTTCTGCGGCCGATGCAATGAAACCACTTGAGCCAGGCCACGAGATGAGAGCACCAAAACATGGTGTTGTTTCTATTTCTCGAAGTGTTACTTCGCTAATCGTCAAGCCGATCGCCAATGCTCGCGTACGCAGAACAGAAACTATTTGTGGGTGAGTATCACGATCAACGACAAATACAGTCGAATCAGACTTGCTAACACGCAGTGCGATGGTCATCGCTTCGGCAGCGGCAGTTGCTTCGTCTAGCAATGAAGCATTAGCAATATCAAATCCAGTAATTTCGGTAACCATCGTTTGAAAATTTAAAAGCGCTTCTAAACGGCCTTGACTAATTTCAGGTTGATAGGGGGTATAAGCCGTGTACCAGGCTGGATTTTCTAAAACATTACGGGCAATTACTGGCGGAGTGATCGTGTTGTAATAACCCATACCGATCAAACTTGTGCGAACTTTATTTTTAGCCGCAATGGCTCGCAGTTCCTCGAGCACATCGACCTCGAGCATTGGTTCGCCGAGATTTAGTAATTCGTCATGACGAATTGTCTCGGGAACCGTTCGCTTCACCAGATCTTCAAGACTCGATGCACCGATTGTTTTTAGCATCTCGGCTCGAGAATTATCATCTACACCGATGTGGCGAGAGACGAATTCGTCGCTTGCGATTAGCTGTCTGAGTGACTGTCTTGTATCGTGTCTCATGTGGTGCCTCATTTGGGATGTGCAAAATAATGCACCCCAGCTGTTTTGGCACCTGAGAGCTTCCCGCACGAGTTATCGCGCAGTTTCCCCTTCGGTAGAGAATCGGTTTTACCCAAATCTCAATTTCCAGCGTCGCCACTTTTGAACGGTCCATTTACCTGAGAGGTTCCGGGGTGGTTGCTCCTTCGGTGTACCTGCACTGGATGTGTAGGCACTCTTCCGTACGAAAGTATTGGCAAGGCGAGCATACTCTATTATTCGGACATGGAAACTCTTAACGAATTTCAAGTTGCCACTGTCATCGCGCCAATTATTGGATCAGTTGGTGCAAAATACATGCTGGACGCCGACACAAATGCTGCGGGGCTAGCGGCAGGGTACCCGAGTGGTTTTGATTTTTATTTCGCTGGTCGTGGCGGAGTATTAGGCGACGTTGATGCAGATGTGGTGCATGCTGCTTTTATGTTTTTCGATCGTGCGCTTACAGAAAAACTCTGGAATCGAGGAATCGCTGTTGAAGGTGCTCGCGCAGCAGGCAAGCGTTTTATGCAGTGTTGCGATGATTGTGGTCGAAAATATTTGTCGAGTGTTTCAGAACTTGAAAAATTTATTGAACCTGCTGCAAAACTAGTCAAAAGTGTTGATGCTGCGGGTCTGTCATTGTTTGCTGCGGTTAGAGCAGAGCCGCTGCCAGTAGATGAGCCAGCACTGGCATATCGATTAATTGATTTGTTGCGCGAACTTCGCGGTTGTTACCACATATCTGCGCTAGTAACTCATGGTTTAACGGGGTTGCAAGCGACTCTTGCTATTGACGGCAAACAAGACACAGCAAAGATGCACGGTTGGGCGCCGCCATATCCAGATTGCTCAGCATTGGTTGATCGGCGTATTGCAGCAGAAGTTGCTACGAATAATGCCATGGCTCGCGCAATTGCAGCAGCGCTAACGACTGATGAAATGAATCAACTGGCTACACAAACCGTGCGCATCAACACTGCAATTTCTGGCTAGTCGATTGTTCCGTAACTGCCTTTGTCGCCAGTTTTATCTTTTGCAAAATTAGTAGCAAGTTCTAAATCTTTTGCGAATAAGTTAATTTTGTCATGATGAATTGCATTTACTGTGCAATGCAACGAGTCAGGAGGGGATTGTCGATCGACATACCAACCCAGGCTCCACAATTCGTCGGCAACCGCGAAAACATTTAATCGCTTTGGGTCTTTAGCGCCAAAGCAAACTAATGTTGTTTGCGGTTTTGCGCGCAAACAATAATCGTTACTCGCATCAAGAATCTCGGCGAGTTGCAATGTCGCTTCGCGTGCTTGACGGGTCAAACGCAGATATCCATCCTCGCCGAGATAATGCATCACAGCCCAGGCGCTAGCCATTGATCCACCAGATTTGGTGCCGAGCATTCCAGATGATCCATACATGCCGCCAAGCCAGTTGTCGGTAACGAAACTTTGAAATGATCGCAAATATTTTGTCGCATAAATTATTACTGACGCACCTTTAGATGTGTAGCCGAATTTGTGTAGATCAACTGAGATCGAACTAACACCTTCGACTTGCAAATTCCATGGCGGAATATTTTCACCGAGGCGAGCAAGATAGGCGAGTGTGACACCACCCATACATGCATCGACATGACAATTAATTTGAAAATCTATGGCGATCTTGGCGATACCGGCTACATCGTCGATCACGCCTTGTGGGTATTGTGGGGCAGAGGCAACCACAAGAACGGTGTTGCTATCAACCTGTGATCTCATGGCACTGACGTCGGCGCGCCAGTCAGTGCCAACAGCAATACGCCTGGCTTCTAATCCAAAATATGCACAAGCCTTTTCAAAAGCGGCATGCGCGGAACTGGGCAAAACAATATTCGGGTTCGTAATTGAACGCTCTTTACGTAGGCGATCCCGAGCAGACTTGACGGCCATCAGGATGCTCTCGGTGCCGCCTGAAGTCATAAACCCAGCCGATTCGCTCGTGGCACCAAGCCATGACCCCGCCATCGCCACGACTTCTGCTTGTATCTGACGCAGGCTAGGGAAGGCATCTGTACTTAGAGCATTTTCGCCACTAAAGCGCCTATAGGCCTCCTCAGCCACGCTTAGAGCATCTGGCCCGGCGTTGTAGGCGAGACTAAATGCTCGACCTTCGCGCCAGCGAATATCTTTGCTGCGTAACACTTCAAGTGAGTCGAAAACCTCTGTTGCTGACCAACCGATTTTTGGTAGACCAGAATCTGGCAGAAGAGTGCGGTTGTTATTTGGCTTTGTATTCATAACCAATACTACCTATAACAACTTTACATAACTAACATTATGGGCGAATACATAAGAACCAATTAACACGAACATGGCTCAGGCTGCACGACTTGGGCTTGGATGAATCTGATCTTCGGCTAATGGTTTTGCCGCCAGCAACAACCATTTAAGCGCAGCTTTGAAATCTCTGGTTGTTGGATCTATTGCCGGATCTAAGTCAGCCTCAACATCGGCAATGGCGCACTTAAGTACATAAACCAAGTCACGCAATGTGTCGAGTTCTTCGCGGGCAATCACCAGTTCATTTTCGCTGAGTTGCAATTCGCTGGCACGTTGGCGCGCCACCCAATCCCATTGTCGACACGATTGGCTACAGAACCGTCTTGGTCGACCTGCCCCTGGTTGTTGCTCAAATGGTGATCTGCACCACTGGCATCTGTTTTTAGCTGCCGAAACTAATTTCGTCATGACAAAAACCTACGCTAGGTGAATGTTGTTTTGGTGGATTAACCAGCAAGCAGTTACCTATGTCGAGCAAAGGCATACTAATTAGATGGCAATCACTCATCAGGCCCCCAGTCGCCTATTTACTTCTGACAACGCAGCAGGTGCCCACCCAGATATTCTCGCCGCGCTAGTTCGCGCCAATGAATCTCATGCTCTGGCTTACGGTCAAGATAAATATACAAAGCAGGCCAAAGAATCTTTTGCGAAACTTTTTGCCGCTGATGTGCGAACCGAGTTTGTATTTGGCGGTACTGGTGCAAATGTTTTGGCACTCGCCTGCATTCTCAAACCTGCCGATGCAGTTGTTTGCACCTCGTGGGCTCACATCGCCGTCGATGAGACCGGTGCACCCGAAAGAATTCTCGGAGCCAAATTGATCGATCTGCCATCAACTGACGCCAAACTTCGTCCAGACGATATTCGCTCAGTGCATCACATGCGTGGAAATATTCATCACGTTCAACCCGCTGTTGTATCAATCACTCAATCAACCGAACTCGGTACGGTTTACACACCTGAAGAAGTTCGCGCACTTTGCGAGACCGCTCACGAACTTGACATGCTCGTACATATGGATGGTGCACGACTATCTAACGCCACCGCAGTATTTGGTGCCACACCCGAGGCGTTGCGAAGTTTCACAATAGATGCAGGTGTAGATGTTTTAAGTTTCGGTGCGATGAAAGCTGGCGTGATGTTCGGCGAAGCAGTTGTATTTTTGAAACCTAATCTCGGTGATCGCGTCGAATATATTCGCAAACAAATCACGCAGTTGAATTCGAAGATGAGATTTATCTCGGCGCAATATGTCGAACTTTTAGAAACCGGGCTATTTTTCAAACTGGGTGCTCAAGCCAACGCCATGGCGCTTGCTTTATTTGACGCGACAAAGCATCACAAGATTCTTGGGCTGACCACTCCCCCTGTCGTAAATAGCCTCTTTCCGATCCTTCCTCAGCCAGCTCGAAGCGCTTTGCAAGATTGGTCGTTCTTTTGGGATTGGGATATCGAGGCCCAGCAAGTTCGCTGGATGACCGCCTGGGACACGACTCCAGCCGATATTGAGTCCTTTGCCCGTGGGGTTGAGGCAGCGCTAGCGATCTAATTTCCGTGACTAGTGATAATTGACTGGTTAGTTAGTTATGCAGTATGGTCAGTGAAATGTCAACAGCTGATTTTTTCGTTAAGCGACTTGAAACCAACGACAAATGGATGAACGATGCCGCGTGTCGTGGTCTTAGTGATGTGTTTTTTCCATCCCCTGCAGAACGACCTCAAGCAAGAGAACGTCGCGAATCAATGGCACGCGAAGTCTGTAATTCTTGTGAAGTCCAGACTGCTTGCAAAGATTTTGCACGCAATCATCATGAATATGGTTTCTGGGGTGGAGAATCAGAAGAACAGCGGCATCTGGCTGGTTTTCATTTGATTGCACCGATCGGTATTAGAGCTAACTCTAGATAATCTTCGCGATCGCAATCTGCGAGACTAGCGAGACATGCTTAAGTCGCTCGCAGACTCGTTGCCCAACGCTGTCGAAAGTGTCCGTGACGCCTGGGTTAATTATGGCGACCCGAGAAGCATCATCAAACTAGACGAAGTTAGTGCGCATGTTTCAACCAACCGTGTATTTCGTCTGACAATGTCGGATAGTTCTCATTTAATTGCAAAAGTCAGCTCTTACGGTTCTTATTTTTTATTCGCCGAAGATCACGACCGTCTCGCCCGCTGCAGTTCTCAATTGCGTGGTGGGCGTTGGTCAGGGTTTCTTGCTGAAGTACTCAGCAAAAACGGACGACCGTACACATGGTACGACGGCTCTTGTTGGGCAGTGTTTTATACCGATGTGCATCGAGGTGACGGTCTGCCCCGCATCTTGACAGATGTTGATGTAGTTACATTGGCTCGAGAACTTGCCGAATTTCATTTGGCATGCGCCGCAATCTCGCCTACTTTGCCACCAACTTCAAATTCAGTCAAAGGTGATGCGGTTCACCTTTACGACTTACTTCGTGAGCCTTCGGCTGCGCAGAATTTTGGTTTAGAGAGTTCAGATATTTCAACACTGCAACGCTTCACTCATGACTTACTAATGCACCTCGAAAAAGTTCACTACGACGAATGGTTGCGTATTCCGATCTTGGTGGATTGGAATCTCGGCAATTTTTCAGTTGAACCAACTATTAGTGGTTCAAATAATTCGTTTCGTTTGGCTACACGTTGGGATTATGACTGGTTTCGAGTCGAATCTAGGTTGCTTGATTTCTACTTCCTGAGTCGCGTCTCATCAAGCACTGGTGACAAGACTCAGTTCTCATATTCGGCGCACACTTTCACAGAGCAAAGATTTCTCAAGTTTCTCACGGCGTATCACGAGGTTTATCCGCTCAGCAAAACCGAAATCGAATTTCTGCCGTATGCCTATCGGTTCTTTATTTTGAACTATGTGATTCGTGAAGGTGCAAGATTTTTTAGGCCTGATCTATGCGCCCAATTTCGCCGAGATGCGGCCCGCGAATATTTGCTCAGGTCAGAGCAACTCGATTTAACTGAACTATTAAAAATCGTTAGCTAGAGATCTAGCTAGCTAGTCGCGTAACTTGCGCAACTCAGCGGCAAACAACTTGCCCTTCTTGACATAGACATCTACACCCATCGAGATATCTTCTTGGCGCGCTCGGCCCGGTTTAATAGTTGCCGGCGAACCAACTGCCAAAGCACCAGGTGGCACGATCATGTCATTCAAGACAACACTGTTGGCGCCGACTACTGCACCTTTGCCAACGACGGCTCGATGTAAAACAATTGCTCCAGACGATACTTGTGCACCAGATTCGATCGTGCATGATTCAAGATGCACTA
>ERZ889217.131-NODE-131-length-48260-cov-16.895509_pt1 | contig 48260 bp, 52 predicted proteins | sample MGYA00521098_ERZ889217 | MGnify/ENA primary metagenome ERZ889217 (study PRJEB32303, sample SAMEA104408613) | aquatic metagenome | biome: Brackish water; feature: Pelagic; material: water | place: Baltic Sea | collected 2014-06-10T22:04:00 | depth 2,362 m ... | reverse complement strand
ATTACTTACCAGCGTCAAAGTTCTCGCCGAGTGCGTTACCAATGTTTCCGTCAACTCCGTAGACCATTTTCGCTGTTGGTCCGACACCGTTCTCCACCATTGTGCGGAGAATTCGTGAACCTTCATCGAATGTGATCAAGACAATTGCGTCTGGGTTGGCAGCTACGACTTCGCCGACTTCAGCATCAAATGTTGTTGCCTTCGGATCGTAGATTTTCTTTCCCAATACTTTTACACCTGCTGCTGTGAGCACTTCTTCAACAACATTGGCAAGACCGGTGCCGTAAGCATCGTCAAGAGCCATGATGTAGACAGATTGTGCACCGTCAGCGACGATTACTTCTGCGAGTACTGCACCTTGGAGGTCATCCGGTGGTGCGTTACGGAAGAAGAGACCGTTGTCGGCGTATGAAGTCAACTTAGGCGATGTGTTCGCTGGGCTGAACTGAATAACACCTGCAGCAGTGATCTTGTCGATAACTGTGAGCGATACACCAGATGATGCGGCACCAATGATGGCGTCTACACCTTCTGAGAGCAAGCGGTCGACAGTAACGCTGGCTGTGTCAGTTGAAGTGTCACCAGAGTCTCCGGCGCTGTACTCAACTGGCTTGCCAAGAACGCCACCGTTGTCATTGAGTACTTGAATTGCGTACTCGACACCGGCGATCATTGGAGCACCAAGGAATGCAAGGTTGCCAGTTTCTGGAAGAAGTCCACCAATTTTGAGAACGCCATTGCCCTTACGAGCAACTTCGGTCTTTGAAAGTGGAAGCACTGCTGATTCTGGAGCATTTGCAAGTTGGTAAGTAGTCAACAAGTTATCAAGACGGTTGTCTGCACCAAATTGAAGGATGCCGTATGAAGCCTCAAGTGGCTCGCCGTTTCCGTTCAATGTGTTCGGACCAGAGAAGCCGTCGAAATCAACGTCGCCCTTTGCCTTGATAGTTGCAAGACAATCACCCCAAGTTGCTGGTGAGCACTTTGTGCCGTCTTTTGAAACAGCAACAAGTTGGTCAGCAAGTCCGCTGCCATCTGTGCCCGCTGCTTCTGCTGCAAGAGCAATCAACAAAACTGCGTCGAACGACTCAGCTGTGTAGTTGAAGTCAACAAGTGCTTCGTTGCCTTTCCCTGTCCAAAATGCATTAACTGCATCTTTGAACTCTTGAGTCAACGCCACAAGTGGTGTTGTACCTTTCATTCCAGCCAACTCGCCACCCGATGCAGCAGGTGCTGCTTCTTCGGCTGCTGCTGTTGTATCTTCTGTTGCCGCATCGTCACTGCCACAAGCGCCAGCCAAAAGGCTGAGACCTACAACAAGTGCGCCGAAACGACGTACTGTGTTTTTCTTCATTTATTTTTCTCCCCCTAGGAGTAGGACAGCGGGATGCTGGCCATTAGTTAGGAACCGTTCAGGGTATTGAAGAGGTTCTCTTTTGGCAACCAATTCAATGATGAATACGCTCTGAAATCAGAGATTGGTGGCTGCGGAAGCTTTAGTCAATCTGTCTCTAATCGCTTCACCTAGGCCAACATTCATAGGTATTACTGCAATTACGACATCGATGCCGGATTGGTCGGCTTGACGTAGGCGTGCGTACAACTGATTTGCGTACGAAACTACATCACCCAAAAAGTCAAGTATTTGAACTTTTTGATTCTCTGCGACCAGTTCTGACTGTCGTCGTTTGGCATCGGCAGCTGTTTCGACAAGTTCTACGCGACAGTTCGGAGCGTAGTGTTTTTCTAGCATTCCAGATGCGCGAGATTCACCGTCAGACAAGGCGATTGAAATTTTTGCCACTGATTCGAGTTCATCCTTTGTGATCGCACCCAGTCGTAAAATCTGCGGACTTGAACGAGTGCAATCTAGGATTGTCGACTCAACACCGATTTCGCTATTTCCGCCGTCAAGAACAAGTGCCACTTCATCACCAAGATCGTCAACCACATGTTTCGCCGAAGTCGGGCTCACCTTGCCGAAACGATTGGCTGAGGGTGCTACTAGTCCGTCGTCGAGTTTTTTTAGCAAGGTTAAGGCAACTTGATTGTTGGGTACCCGAATCGCCACTGTTTCGCGTGCACCAGTGATCGCATCGCAAACTCTTTCGGTTCGCTGCAACACAATGGTGAGCGGCCCGGGCCAAAAATTATCGCAAAGCACCTCAACATATGCGGGAATATTTCGTGCCCACTTTTCAAGTTGTCGATAATTCGCTAAATGCAAAATCAGCGGATGATTAGTCGGTCGCGCTTTAACTTGAAATATCTTGGCGATTGCTTTTGGGCGCGATGCCAATGCGGCAAGACCATATACGGTTTCTGTCGGTAAGCCGATCAACAAATCGTCTTTCAGATACTTAACCGCCAGGTCAATACTTACAGTCAATCTGCCATCTTGAATCTGGGAAGTTTGATCTGACATTTTTGGGTTGATATCTAATCTTTGAAGAAATCAAGCATCGCGTCAATAAACGAGAAATTATCTGTAGATGCAAAGTGATCACAGTTCTTCAAAAGTTTGAATGTCGCTTTTTTGAAAGACTGTGCCAACTGATCGGCGGGTAGAACAAAATCGCGATCGCCGACAATTACCAATACTTCTGCCGTTATCGCCGATGCGTTTGCTTTGTTGAATACAGCACCTCGAGATCGTTTTAAAACTGCCTTTAGTGCCAAAGGATCGTTGTCGCTGTGGCGTGCGTAATTACCAAATTGACGGGCGAGAGTGTTTTCAATTTCTGCGGTGCCATCAATCCCAGAAATAATCAATTCTGATTCTTTTGGATCGTGAGGCTCAAATATTTTGTCGCCGACACCAAGCAGAATCAGTTTGCGAAACATATTTGGTTTAATGGTCGCCGCGTGTAGAAGAGCAATTGCCCCTAGAGAAAATCCAACGGCATCAACTTGCGAATCTTTTGCGCTCTGGCGAATCGGCAATGAAAGATCTGAATAGGCAGATGCATCATGCGGTTTTTCGGCTGTTCCGTGACCGAGCAAATCAATGCCGACAACATTGCGACCTGTTTCTTGTAACAGAGTCTCAACGCCAGACATTTGCCAGGTGCGCGCAAATGAGCCAGCCCAGCCATGAATCATAAGTACAGGGGGTAACCCGGAGATTGCAACACCAGTATTAACATCCATACGAGTAGCCTAAGGAGGCTTCAAAATGAGCCCAACTCGAGGGAGTCACTGATGCGTTTTTTAAACCAGTCGCCTGACTTTGATTTGACCTATAGCGATGTGTTCATGGTGCCGAGCCTCTCTGCGGTGACATCTCGACTCAAGGTTGATCTCACAACCCCAGACAAGATCGGTACGAAAATACCTCTAGTTGTGTCAAACATGACCGCAATTGCAGGACGGCGAATGGCCGAGACGGTTGCTCGTCGTGGCGGAATTGTTGTTTTGCCGCAAGATATTCCACTCGACATAGTCGAAAATGTTGTCAAGTTCGTGAAGTCAAGACATCGAGTGATTGATACACCGATCACTATGCAACAAGATGGCACGGTTGGTGAGGCTTTGAGTCTGATTTACAAACGCAGTCACGGGGCTGTAATCGTTGTTGACCAAGATCAACGTCCCTACGGAATTTTCACTGAACATGATGCTGTTGGGTTTGATCGTTTCGCTCAGATTCGTAATGTCATGAGTCGTGAGATCTTTACTCTTGACGAATCACTGTCGCCACAACAGATGTTTGAACGCCTGACTGAGGCGCGTTTATCAGTAGCGCCTGTAATTGACAAAAATGGAAAATTGCTCGGCGTAATAACCAGAAATGGGGCGTTGCGAAGCACAATTTACGACCCTGCAATAGATAAAGACGGTTGCCTGATGATCGCAGCAGCAGTCGGAGTCAATGCTGACCCTTCTACGCGAGCGAAAAATCTTGCCGCGATGGGTGTTGATGTTGTTGTTGTCGACACGGCTCACGGTCATCAAGTTCGAATGCTTAATGTGATCGAAGAAGTGCGACAGGTTCTAAACAACGTCCCCCTTGTCGCGGGAAATGTCGTCACTGCAGAAGGTACAAAAGACATCATTAACGCTGGTGCCGACATCGTCAAAGTTGGCGTCGGGCCTGGAGCAATGTGCACAACTCGAATGATGACAGGTGTTGGTCGTCCACAATTTTCGGCTGTTCTTGAATGTTCACAAGTTGCCGCTGATTTAGGCAAAACTATTTGGGCCGATGGTGGTGTGCGATATCCGCGCGATGTTGCACTCGGCTTGGCCGCAGGTGCGGCCAATGTAATGTTCGGATCGTTGCTTGCAGGCACCTATGAATCAGCGGCCGATACTTTGCGAGACACAAACGGTCGTCTCTATAAGGAAAGTTTCGGGATGGCCTCTAATCGTGCGGTTAGAAATCGCACCCGCAGCGAAGGTGCTTTCGAACGTGCCCGCAAAGAGTTGTTTGAGGAGGGCATTAGTTCTTCACGAATGTATCTTGACCCGCAACGGCCAAGTGTCGAAGACATCATTGATCAAATAATTTCTGGTGTCAGATCTTCATGCACCTATGCAGGCGCTTCGAACATCGCAGACTTCCAAGATCGAGCCGTAGTCGGGGTTCAAAGCGCATCAGGTTACGACGAAGGTCGTGCGCATGACACCAGTTGGTGATGTTGAATTGCCGATGATTGTTGTTGCAATTGATGGCCCGGCTGGTGCCGGCAAATCGACAATAGCCAAAGCATTAGCGGCAAGACTCGGTGTCAGATATCTCGATACTGGCGCGATGTATCGCGCAGTTACATTCGCTGCGATGTCTTCTGGCATTGAATTAAACGATCAAAATCTTGTCGCCGACTTAACACGAAAATCAAAGATGCTCTTGACAGATGAGAGTGTTGTGATCAACGGGCTCGATGCGACGGTCGCCATCCGCAATTCTGAAGTCACTGCAGCGGTCAGCACTGTGGCTGCAAATAGTCTAGTTCGCACCGAACTACGCGAACGTCAACGCCAATGGATTACTGATCACAATGGCGGAGTAGTTGAAGGACGCGATATTGGATCGGTTGTGTTTCCCGACGCGACGCTAAAAGTTTATTTGACCGCGTCACCAATTGTTCGTGCCAGACGGCGTGTCGCCCAATCTGGCGGAAACGTAGATGAAATTGCAACGTCAATTGCTTCGCGCGATCTGCAAGACAGCTCTCGCAGTGACAGCCCGCTAACACAAACTGATGATGCCATCATCATAGACACGAGTGACCGATCTATCGACGAAGTGGTCGCACATTTAGTCGAGTTGACCAACAAAACATCAAGAAAAAATCCATGACCAAAGTAGAAACGAAACTCGCAGGTCAAGGTCGCATAGGCAAATTACTTTACGCAGTCATTCGGGGCATTCTGCTTTTGTTGTGTCGGTTGTATTTCAGGTTGAGTGTCAAGGGCCGCGAGAATGTCCCTAAGACTGGTGCGTTTATTTTGGCGCCTATTCATCGATCAAATGTCGACACACCGATTTCGTGCGCCGCGACGGCTCGTCGCTTGCGATACATGGGCAAAGATAGTTTGTTCAAAATAAAACCAGTGGGCGCAGTGCTTGCTGCTTTGGGTGGTTTTCCGGTGACACGCGGTACGGCTGATCTCGAGGCACTTAAACGCTGTCTTGAAGTACTGGCACTCGGCGAACCAATCGTTATGTTTCCCGAGGGCACACGGCAGTTCGGTGAAACTATTCAGCCGCTATTTGATGGCGCAGCATATTTAGCCATAAAAGCCAATGTTCCGATTGTTCCTGTGGGTATCGGTGGCACACAAGACGTAATGCCTAAAGGAAAAAAAATGATTTATCCAAAAAAGTGCACGATGATTATCGGCGCTCCGATCTATCCGCCAGTGAAAACAACCGGTCGCACGCCGCGTACGGCAACTACTGAATTGACGGCCAAGTTGAAGTCAGAGTTGCAAGAGCTGTTTGATGCTGCTCAAATCGCCGCACATTAATTTCTCAGTCGATTGTTGATTTATTTCTAGTCTGATCGCTAGCCATTCATATAGCTGCATAACGCTTTTTGCATCGCAACTAAATCGCTAACACCACAAACTTCACGTGCTGAGTGCATCGAAAGTTGGGGTATACCGACGTCAACAGTGTCAATACCAAGTCGCGTTGCGGTAATCGGGCCGATCGTAGTTCCGCACGGCATATTGTTTTTCGAAACGAACATTTGATGCTTTATATTCGCCGATTCACAAGCTCTAATGAAAATTGCTGCCGAAGTTGAGGATGTTGCATAACGTTGATTTGAATTGAGTTTCAATGCAGGACCTTGGTTGACAATCGGTGCGTGCCCATGATCGTGGCGATCCGGATAGTTGTGGTGTACCGCATGCGCGTTGTCTGCCGATACACACGATGACTGGCTCAACGCGTGCAAATAATCGATTCTTGATAAGCCAGATGCGTCGGCGATTCTTTCAAGAGTGTGCTCGAGAAGGGGGCCAGCCGCGCCAGTTGCGCTAGACGAGCCGACCTCTTCGTGATCAAACAAAGCAACAACACAGGTATCTTGCGGGCTTTGAGTCTCAACTAGCGCTGAAATTGCCGCCCAACACGAGGCCTGATTGTCAAGACGACCACTAGCCAAGAGCGAGTGATCTACTCCGAGAATCTGGGCGGGCAGAGTATCGAAAAATTGTGCATCAACCGAAATAATATCGTTTGGCTTCGAATCGAGTTGCGAAGCGACCCACGGCACAAACTCTAAGGATTTTTCGCCGGTGGCCCATGCTGCCGAAAGATGCAATTGCTTGTCAAGGCTTAGACCTCTTTCGTTTACCTCGCGATCAAGATGAATCGCTAATTGAGAAATACGAGCGATCGGAGTGGGACTACGAAATAACTTGACCGAACCGTCTCGCAATACGGCATGCCCTGTGATTCCGAGGTCACGATCTAACCAACTATTGAGAAGCGGACCGCCATAAATTTCGACTTGTAGCGTGTGCCAACCGTACTTTGATTCATCTGGACGGGGTTTAATTTTTAAACATGGTGAATCGGTGTGGGCACCAATGATGCGAAACTGATCAATATTTTTTGATCCCTTTCGCCATGCAAACAACGACCCAGCCCGTTTGATAAAGCCGCTTGATGCGAATATCTCAGACGAATTGTGACCGTTGCAATCAACGAAACCCGCTGCCACAAGTTGCGCGGCAGTAAATTCGACTAGATGTCGTGGCGTCGGTGACGCGTCAAGTTGATTGCAAACTTGAGCGACTAAAAATTTCGTCACGGATTAATTTTCGAGAGCGAAATTTCTTGTCCGAAAAATGTACAAGAAGTGTCTTGAATGCTCGACTCGCGAACTTCAAATTTCGCTGCGCAAACAGATAGAGCGTCGCGTTGGGTGAACGACAAAACAGCGACCCCAGCGAAAAAGGCCAGCATCAATATTTTTGTTATCAAAGATTTGACAAATTTGAGCACGATAAGCAACCCAAACACGCTTCCGCCCATTGATCCCAAACCGATATTTTTGGCCGTTTCAGCATTAAGTGAAAATAGATCCATGTGATCTAGTGTGGCAGGAGTATGAGCGATCAACCAGTACATCTTTCAGCCAGTGGCCCACCAGAGACGGTTATCCCGCCGATCGCGGCTGAACTTCGAACCAGGCTAGATAGGGCGTTGGCGACCCCAATCGAAGGTCGCCGACGGGCAGTTTGCGACGTGGTTGCTGATCACCCGACTTTTCTTGAGGGTTGGGCCACGATCGGCGATCTGAGCGAGCCCGGCATAGATGCTTATATGGCATATCGGGTCGGGTACCACAGAGGTCTTGACACATTGCGTGCCAATTCGTGGCGCGGATCTGGCTATGTGCGATGGGCAAGAGAATCCAACCGCGGTTTCTTGAGATGCCTTGGCGGGCTAGCAAAACAATCTCGCTCAATTGGCGAAATCAGCGAGGCTGTTAGGTGCGAGCAATTTCTTTTACAACTAGATCCGAGTGGTGACGCAAGTAAATAACTGCAAAGAAATTTTATGACGACAAATTTGGTCACGGGAGCAATTTTCGCTGGCGGTGAGAGTTCTCGATTTGGATCACCAAAGATAAATGCTTTCGTTGGTGACGAAGAGTTTGGCTTTCGAATTGCACGATCAATGCGCCAATCAGGAGTCGAAAAGATTTTGCAGGTTGGTGGCTCAGAATCTGACGCGACTCGATGGAACCTAATATTTGTTTCAGATGAGGTCTCAGGCTCTGGTCCGTTTGCGGCTTTGCTTGCGGCGTTACACAAGTCGGATGCACCAGTTTTACTGACCATGCCATGCGATGTGCCGTGGATTGACAGTGAGTCGTGTCAAAAGTTGTCGGCGATAGACGCCAAGTTTGATGTGCAGGTTGCAACCACCGACTCGCCACAATGGCTGTGCAGCGCATGGCGAACAAGTGCGATAAAACATCTAGAACAACAGTTCGCAACAGGCGAGCGAGCGATACATCGTGCTGTCATCGGACTTAAAGTCAATTACTTGCAGTTGTCATCGGGTTCTCTACGAAACGTTAATACTCCTAATGATTTGCAAATATGAAACTGCATAGATCATCTGTCTTATTTTCAGGTTCTTTGAACTAACCTTTGCATATGGCAGTCAGCGAAATCTCGGTCAATGAACTTACGTCATTGGTAGAAAATGGTTCATTGGTCATCGATGTTCGAGAGCCCGATGAATACGAGTCAGGACATATTCCAGGCGCGATTTTGGTGCCCCTTTCAACTGTGCTCAGCAGCACGAACGAATTTCAATCAGAAGAGACTATTTATGTTGTCTGTCGCAGTGGTGGTCGCAGTATGCAAGCGTGCGAAATGTTGCACGAAGTCGGAATTTCAAATGTCGTGAACGTGGCCGGCGGAACAATGGGTTGGATCGCGCTTGGCAACGAAATAGTCACCGGAGAACATCCGAGTTGACGCACCTTTGGATAGAAGATGATCTCGCTTTAGACGAAGTCGTCGATGAGATTTTGTTGCAGCCTCGATACGCAATTGATACCGAGTTTCACCGTGAGAAGACTTACTACCCGAAACTTGCATTGGTTCAGTTGAAATGGGGAAACAAGACTGCACTTGTTGATCCACTTGCTGTTGATCCGAGGGGTTTAGCAAGGTTGTTTGAAAGCGATATTCTCGCAGTGTTTCACGCGGCTCAACAAGACCTTGAGGTTTTGCGCCACGCATCCCTCGTGGCACCCAGAAATATTTTCGACAGCCAAATCGCCGCAGGCTTTCTAGGCTTCTCGACACCGTCGCTTGCAACTCTCGTTCAGGCGATAAAGAAGGTCGCATTATCTAAAGGCGACCGTTTGACAGATTGGCTGCGTCGCCCTTTGACGCCTGCACAGTGCTTATATGCCGCTGATGATGTCGCACATTTATTAGATCTGCACGACGAACTCTCTTCACAGCTCAATGAACTAGGGCGAACTGTCTGGGTAGCCGATGCATGCAATGACTTAGTGGCGAGACCAAGTGGCCCCATCGAATCACACTTGGCATGGCTCAAACTAAAAGAAGCCAGATCATTGAAAGGCGCATCTCGCGGTGTGGCGCAATCGGTCGGCCAATGGCGCGAAGAGCGTGCGATGCGCAGTGATTACCCGCCGAGAAGAATTATGTCTGATATGGCATTGCTAGGGATTGCACAGCGCGTACCGAAAAATGTTGAAGAACTTGCTTCAACTCGCGGGGTTGATGATCGTCATTTATCTTCCGAATTTTGTAAAGAGATTATGACCGCGATTCGCGACGGGGCTCAACGCACGATTACGTTGCCAAGTCATGAATCAGATGAAGTTGAGAAGTGGGCGAGGCCGGCCTTGACGCTGATAACGGCGTGGATTGGTGAGTTGGCTCGTAAGCACAAGATCGACGCGAGTCTTTTGGCTACGCGAAGCGACATCAGTGCGTTCTTGCGCAAGGCACCCGATGCCCGCTTGCTTAATGGATGGCGCGCCACGGTGATCGGAGATGATTTAAAAAAGATTCTTGCGGGAACTGTCGGGTTAAGTGTCGATCGTGACGGACATCTCAAGCTGATAGAGGCAGATAGCGCATAATGCCACGTTTTGCGCGGGATTTGTTGCTAGTCTCTAACGCAATGTCTAACCACTAGGCGGTGACCAAAACCGGTAGCCGCCCCAGAGAAAATTTGGAGCCCTATCGTGAAAAAGGGACGTCATCGTCGATTTGAAGAAGCTCGTCGTCTGAAGCAAACAGGCCCGACTGCACAAGATCTCGGTGTTTCGCGTGAAAGCAAGTCGAAGAGTCAAGAAGACGAATATGCAGCCATCGCAGAGCGTTATGGCGTGAGATTCGATGAAGACGGTGAAGAACTCTCCGATGAGATCACCGATGAAGATAACTCATAACTAGCTGAAACCGAGAAACCCCCATTAATAACATTCGAAATATTGCTCTAGTAGCGCACGTTGACCATGGCAAAACGACCCTGCTTGACGCCCTTTTAAAGTCAGGTGGAACGTTCGCCGCTCACCAGGCGGTCGTAGACCGCGTAATGGACTCGAACGATCAAGAACGAGAGCGAGGAATCACGATTTTGGCCAAGGCTGCCGAAATCGAATGGCGCGGTACAAAGATCAATCTCGTTGATACGCCTGGCCACGCTGACTTTGGCGGCGAAGTCGAACGAGCATTAGCGCTCGTCGACGGCATCTTGTTGTTGGTTGATGCTGCCGAAGGTCCGTTGCCGCAAACGCGATATGTGCTGTCAAAAGCACTTGCCCGTGATTTGCCGGTTGTCGTAGTGCTAAACAAAGTTGATCGCGCCGATGCACGACCAGAAGAAGTACTTCAAGAAGTTGAGCAACTTTTCTTGGATCTTGCTCATCACGATCACCACTTGAGTTTTCCCGTAATCTCAGCGGTCGCGCGAGACGGTCGCTCAATGAAAGGCATCGGAATGCCTGCCGAGAACGCCGACCTCGTGCCGCTACTTGATGCAATTCTCGACACGATTCCGGCACCAACAGATGACCCTGCTGCACCTCTGCAAGCAATGGTCGCCAACTTGGATGCTTCCGACTATTTGGGTCGTCTCGCTATTGGTCGTGTTCATGCCGGTGTTTTGCGTAAAGGTGAGACAATCACAGTTTGGCAACACCCGAATGCGACTAACCCGACACCTTCAATTAAACGGCGTATCTCGACGTTGTTCGCATTTCGCGGTATAAGTCGCGAAGAGGTTAGCGAGGTTTCTGCGGGTGACCTGTTTATTTTGGCGGGCATCGACGAAGTAGAAGTGGGCGACACAATCGCGGCACTTGAGAACGCGGCGCCACTGCCGCGACTTGAAGTCGACGAACCTGTATTGCGAATGAGTTTCGGAGTTAACACTTCGCCTTATGCAGGACGCGAAGGAACTTTTTTAACTAGTCGCCACTTGAGTGAGCGTTTGTTCAAAGAAGTACTTGGTAACGTTTCGATCAAGGTCAACACAACCGACACACCTGACGTGATCTCGGTTGCCGGTAGAGGTGAATTGCAACTCGCAGTACTGATCGAAAATATGCGTCGCGAAGGTTATGAACTTCAGGTAAGTCGTCCTGAGGTAATCACCAAAGAGATCGACGGCAAAAAGCATGAGCCACTCGAAGCGGGCACAATCGACGTGCCAGACGAATACGTTGGTGCCGTTACTCAAGCGCTCGCCCCACGCAAAGGTCGTGTGACAAACCTTGAGCCTGGCGACAGCGGTCGAACGATCGTGAGTTTTCAGGCACCCTCTCGAGGTCTAATCGGGTTTAGATCTTTGTTGCTCACAGTTACTCGCGGCACGGCATTGCTTCACCAAAGCTTGGATGGCTACATGCCTTGGGCTGGAGAACTGCCACACCGATTGGGCGGAGCGATGGTTGCAGACCGTAAAGGCTCGACAACGGCTTATGCCCTTGACAATTTGCAACTTCGAGGCACCCTTTTCGTTGCGCCAGGCGTTGAGGTTTATGAAGGAATGGTTGTGGGCGAGAACTCTCGCGATGACGAAATGGTCGTCAACGCTGTTCGCGCCAAAGAAATGACGAACATTCGAACACATAGCCATGACGACGGACCCAAACTCGCGACACCAATAACTCACACGCTTGAAACTGGCATTCAATGGATTGCTGATGATGAACTTGTTGAAGTAACGCCAACGAATATCCGTATTCGAAAGCGCTACTTGTCTATTGAAGACCGACGAAAGAACACCAAAAATAGCAAATAGAAATTCTGCGAGTTAACGCAGGAACGTTATTTAGTTTTGTTCTTGCGCTTCACCTGTGGGTGTGGCAAAAAAGTTGTTTGCGGTTTTTGCAGTTGTTTTACGATCATTTCATAGATTTCGTCGCCACAAAGTTCGATTAATTCGTCCTTCAGATATTTGTATACAGGGCGTGAGCCAACAAACGCAGCAGAGTCGTCGGTGCACCACCAATCAAAATCAAAACCTCCACCGCCCCAATCGCGGCGCTTCCATTCTCGCACGATCGAGAGAATATGATCTTCGTCTTCTTCATGCTGTTCAAGACGCAACGGCACTTGCCAACAAACATCTGGTTTCCAGTCCATTGGGCGTTCGCCTTCATCTATTGCTGCCACGTGAAAAGCGCAGCCCATTCCGCCTTCAAAATCAGGACGATTATGAAATATGCAGGCGCCTTTATACGAAGTCGTAATATCTGAACCATCTTTTTCTTTGCCGAGCCATTTGCCCTGCTGTCCGCGATCATAATTTTGCCAATGCTCAGGCTTTAATCGTTTGACACTTTTCTTGACTGACGCGAGATCATCTTTATCTATGAAGTGCGCACCGTAGCTGCAACATCCTTGATGCAAAGTTGGGTCTGCCTCATCAAGAATCCCTTGGCAACCATTTCCATAGATGCAAGTCCAGTTAGAACGAAGAAATGTTGCATCAATCATCCATGTCTGCTCAAGATCAGGATCGGCGAAACTTATCCATTCGTGCAGTTCTTCGGGCTTAGACATGTTGTTGCAGGCTAGTGGCATACTTATTGCATCATGCAAAATTCAGCACAAAACAACGACGAGATTATTCAACAGTTGAGAAATATCTCTGAGACTCTTAGTGACCGGGCGCTGACCGTCTTGAAAGAGGCGCATGCCCAAGGTGAGTCGAAGCGACCAGAAATTGAACGCACTCTGACCCAAGCGCGACGCGCAATCGAAAAAGCGATCAGTCTTCTAACTCGCGAATAGCCTCTGCGATCTAATTAGAGTTGATTGAGTTGATCGATCAACTTTCGTAAGCCGCCAAAATCACGTCGGGCGAATTGAAATGCAATTCGTTGTTTATCCAAGTTGTCTTTATCGACAATCTCGGCACCGGTCGGATTTATTCTTTCAATGGCACCTGCTTGCGCTAGATACCCGAATTGCTGGTTCAATACCACCAACTGTTGATCTGAAACTTCTTGTTGAAGTCTGATCACGGTGAGGTTTCCGACTATTCGCATTGAGTGATAGTTGCGGTAAAAGTTCTTGATTGTGTTTACTGCATCTGGCACACCAGCGGCAATGTGGTACAGGGCTAAATCAGATTCTGAGACAAGTTGGCGAGGAACGAGAGATTTTTTTACGAACGAATCAACATCCTCCCAAAACGGGTCACCTGGCAGGTCAAGCATCACGATCGGCGCAGGATTGCCTTTGCCCGTCTGAAGCAAAGTCAATAACTCGAACATTTCGTCAAGCGTGCCAAACCCACCGGGCATACAAATAAAAGCATCCGACTCTTTTACCAGCATCAGTTTGCGCGTGAAAAAATAGCGCATTGCGACGTATTTTTCATCGCCAGCAATTATCGAATTCGCGGATGTCTCAAAGGGCAAACGGATACTTACGCCAATCGACATTTCGCGTCCCGCGCCAGACATGCCTGCCTCCATAATCCCCGGACCGGCGCCGGTCACCACCATCCATCCATTCTCAGATAGCGACTTTGCGACTTCCTGTGTCAGTTTGTACAACGGATCATCTTTAGTCGTGCGCGCAGATCCAAAAATGGTTACTTTTTTGCGGTTCGTATATGGGGCGAACATCACAAATGCTTCTCGCATCTCTGTTAGAGCCGCAGTTGCAATCTTTAGATTTAAAGTATTTGGCTTGTCATTGCCCAATTTCAGCGAAGTATTGATTAGTTCAACAATCAGCTTTTTGTTCAACTTATTGACTATCGGAGTTGATATCGCGCTTGAAACCAATTCGTCAATCAACAACTTCAATTTGGCGTCGTCGACCGCTATTTCTTTGCTCATTGCTTCAATTCTGTTGCCTTTGCGGTTAGCACTGATATCAGCTCATCAAAACTATTTTGAAATGATTTAACGCCTTCGCGCTCAAGGCGGGCTGCCACATCTGCAACATTGACACCGAAGTCTTTGAGTTGCCGCCATTGTGCATCGGCTTGATCCACGTCTTTTGTGATCGTCAAAGCTAGATTGCCACGATTTGAGAAAGCATCAACTGTTGCATCGGGCAAAGTGTTAACGGTGTTGGGCCCAATTAGCGAATCGACATAAAGCGTGTCTGGATATTTTGCATTCTTCGTAGAAGTCGATGCCCAAAGTGGTCGTTGTACATGCGCCCCGTGTTTAACCAATTCATTCCAGCGCTTGCCCGAGAAAGTCTTTTCAAACATTTGATACGCGAGTTTTGCTTGATTTACCGCAGCCGTTCCGCACAATGCGACTGCTCCATCGCTGCCATTGAGTTCGAGCAATCGATCAATATCTGTGTCAACACGAGAAATAAAAAAACTTGCGACACTCGCCACGCGAGCAACTTTTTGTGGCGCGCTCACTACGAGCAACTCGAGACCCTGAAGATAGGCGTCCATGACCTCTTGATATCTTTCGAGACTAAAAATTAGGGTTACGTTTACATTTCGTCCCTCGCTGATCATCGCACGAATGGCCGGGATGCCTTCTGCAGTAGCGGGAATCTTGATCATCACATTGTCACGGTTGACCCGCTCATCAAGTTGGCGTGCTGCAACAAGTGTTTGTTCGCCATCGTGAGCCAAACTTGGGTCGACTTCAACACTGACAAAACCATCTAGACCACCTGAAGATTCGTAGAGCGGTGCGAAGACATCTAATGCTCCATGAATATCATGCAATACGAGCTCCCAATAACTGTCAAGCAGGCCCGTATTTGACGAAATCAATGATTTGAACTGCTCGGTGTACTCGTCAGAACCCTGAATTGCTTTTTGAAAAATAGTCGGATTCGATGTCAAGCCCCGGATTCCATTCGCGCGCACCCGATCAAGTTCTCCACTTGTGATGTAACTGCGTTTTAAATTGTCTAACCACGGGCTCTGTCCATATTCTGAAAACAATTGCTTCAGACGATCGCTCATTGCGTCTTGTAGTCCTTGATCAGCGATCTGCTTGCCTGCAGTACTGCTTCTAAGTTGATGCCAAGTTTCTCGAGAGCGATCGCGCCGGGCGCACTCGTACCAAACCGATTGATACCAATTGTTTGATCGGCATATCGCTCCCAACCCATAGTCACACCAGCCTCAACCGACAACACCGGAACATCCTTCGGAAAGATTTCACGCTGCTGTTCTTTACTCAGTCGCTCAAAGCGGTCCCAACTCGGCATCGACACAACACGACATTTTTCACCTGTTTTAGAAAGTTCGCTTGCAGCGTTCACGCACAATCCGACCTCACTGCCAGTACCCACCAGAATGATTGTCGGCTTACCATCGCAGTCGCGCACAACACCGGCACCAGTAGCGACAGCAGAACCATCAGTCACACTCAGCACGGTTTGTCGCGACAAAATCAGCGCCGTAGGGCCATTGTGGTCGACCGCGGCGCACCAGGCCGCCACTGTCTCATTTGGGTCAGCGGGACGAATCACTTGAAGCCCTGGAATTGCACGCAAAGAGGCGAGTTGCTCGACCGGTTGGTGTGTCGGACCATCTTCTCCAACGCCAACAGAATCGTGTGAAAAAATAAAAACGCATCGAGCCCCAGAAATCGCAGCGAGACGAATCGCTGGACGCATATAGTCGGCGAAAACAAAAAATGTTCCTGCAATTGGCAGAACCCCGCCATGCAGTGCCATACCGACGATTGCAGCACCCATTGCATGCTCGCGAATACCAAAATAGATCTGCCGACCATCTGGCGCTTTTGAACTTTGTGCGACCTGCTTCGAGAGTTTCGTGCCAGTGTTGCCTGTTAAATCTGCTGAACCAGAAACCAAGCCTGGTAAAGCAGGAAGCGAAGCATCAAGAACCTTCTGAATAATCTGTCGAGTTGCAAAAGTGGCGGTCTCGTCGTAACTCGGCAACAACGAACTGAACGAAGACGAGTTCGGCGTGCTCCATGCGGCATCCCACAAATAACTTTCGCTCAGCGACGCGATGTCTTTGTTGTAACTCGAAACCAATTCGGTACCGCGTGCTATCGCATTTTTGCGGATTGCCTCAACCAGAACAGTTGGTGCCCAAAATGGCTCGTCAGGAATGCCCATGACTTTCTTGGTCGCAGCAACATGACCAGCGTTAAACGGGTTTCCGTGCGCCTCGTGATTGTCAGTAAAGTCGGGTGACGGAGTACCGATATGCGATTTCAAAATGCACAGTGTTGGTGCACCAAGATTAGAACGTGCCGTAATTAGTGCATCTTCAAGCGCATCCATATCGTCGGCTATCTCACCAAGTTGCATCACGTTCCATCCGTAACTAGAAAATCGTTTGGCGACGTCATCTGAACATGAGAGCGAAGTCGAACCGTCAATGGTGATTCCGTTGTCGTCAAAAATGCAAATCAATCGATCTAGTTTTAGGTGGCCCGCAAGAGATGCAGCCTCGTGGCTAATTCCTTCCATAAAGCATCCATCACCCGCCAGAACAAATGTGTGGTGGTCGCAGGCCACCGCACCAAAACGGGCGCGCAAATGTCGTTCGGCGATTGCCATACCGACCGCGTTGGCAAAACCTTGACCGAGCGGACCAGTTGTAACTTCAACGCCGGCAGTGTGTCCGACTTCTGGATGACCGGGAGTTGCAGATTCAAACTGGCGGAACTTTTTTATATCGTCTAGTTCTAATCCGTAACCATTGAGAAACAGCAATGCGTATTGCAATATCGAGGCATGACCATTGCTGAGAATAAAACGATCACGATTTCGCCAGTTTGCATCTTTTGGACTGTGCCGCATTATGCGACTAAAGAGAACGTGCCCGAGTGGGGCGAGAGACATTGCCGTGCCCTGATGGCCGCTCTTGGCAGCCAATGGGGCGTCCATTGCCAAACCCCGAATCACCGAAACTGCGTCAGCGTCTTGTTGCTCAGTTAAACGAAAACTCATTGCGCTAAATGTAGTTGGATTAGGCGCTGTTGTCTGAATTTGACCCGGTTGCGACTGGAGGCAAAAGCGTCAACGGCACAAGATGCCACGGGGAGGTAGCGATGCGACAGTGTGCAAAAATCTGCGAATAACTTGTTAGTAGCAATTCTCCACGAACGAGCCTGTAAGTGAACTTTCCCGGTTCAACGGTAAACGGGCTGACATTGCGGGCCAGTTGCTCGTCGTCTACAGATGGCCCTGCCCGAAAAATCACTTCTAGTAATGAATTACCTGGCTCTTCAGGGCTGCAATAAATCAAAACAACAAGATGTGGATCGATCGTCACCGGAACTGGAGTCGGCGCGGCCATCGAAAAAAACGCACCCGTTAAATCAATTCGAGTACTCGGACCAGGTGCCTGACGAAGAGCGAAATTCTCTACGAAGAGCGCGGAAATTATCTGCATCGGCTAAACAAAATTTTAGACGTGAAAATAGAAGTGAAACCAAACATAAAATATCTAGACACTGATGCGATGTGCCGATGATTTCAGGCGCACGGTTGCAAGACGCACCTTTGCGAGCTTTAACGAACTGAGCAACTTGATCAGCCACCAACCTGGGTCTAGTTCATACCATCGGTGTGAAAGTCGCGCCGACGTTGGCGCAGCATGATGATTGTTGTGCAGGCCTTCACCCGCAGTCAGCAACGCAAGCCATTGCAGGTTGCCTGCCCCGTTGGCATAAGGGTGGCGACCAAAATGATGGGCAATCGCGTTTACAGCGGCAGAACCTGCGAGATACGCATTCAGATGCACCGTTGCGGCCAATAATCCAATCAACGGCCCGAAGATAAACACCAAAAGAACTACTCCGAGACCGAGACCAACCAACGCTCGATCAAAAAATAATTTGTCCAAACGAGTTCGTGGAAGGTCTTTTGCGTAACGCTCTATTGTTTGAGGATCGTTTGCAGAAATGCGATATAGAACAACATTTCGCATCTGAACATTCTTCCAACCGAGAAGCACCGGCGAATGTGGATCGCCTTCTTGATCGGTGAACGCGTGGTGCTTACGATGAACTGCCACCCACTGGCGCGGACGAATGCCTGTCGAAAGCCAAATTGTCAATCGCGCACAAAAAACTGCTAAAGGATGAAGTGTCAATGCCTTGTGGGCGAGAGCGCGATGCAAATAAACGGTGGTTGCAAGATTTGCCAGTGTGGTGATCGAGAAACCGATAAAAAGCGCCAACAATATAATTTTCACCACATTGAGCATGTGTCTCACACTACTCTGACGATGTGAATATTTCGGGTCAAATAACGCTTTCAGAAACTCGATCCAAGTCTCTTCTTAAACAATTCGGCGTTGTTTTCGCCGGTGAAACAGAAGTCACTGCAGATCACAACTCAATTGACAAAGCGGTGAAAGCTGCCGAACAAATTGGTTTTCCGGTTGTCGTAAAATTGTGTGGCGATTCAATTGCACATAAAACCGAACGCGGACTTGTGCGCCTTGGTCTCGATAGCGCCGAGACAACGGCACTAGCCGCGCGCGAGCTTCTTGCAAAAGCAACTTCAGATGATGGAGAAGTATCACTGTTAATCGCAAAAATGGAGTCTGGCAAGCGAGAACTGATCGCTGGCATCATGCGTGATCCACAATTTGGCCTATTCGTCATGCTCGGGTTGGGTGGTATCTACACCGAAGTGCTTGCCGATGTCGCGTTTGCTCCAGTGCCGCTTTCTAAACAGGGTGCTCTTGCGTTGCAAGATCGATTGCAACAGAGAAAAATACTTGACGGGTTTCGTGGTGAATCAGCGGTTTCAAGAGAGCAGCTAGCAAATCTTCTCGTTGGGCTTTCAGATGCCGCCGAGAGCGACCCGAGTATCTCGTCGATTGACATCAACCCAATCTTGATAAGAAGTGATGGCTCAATCGTTGCAGTCGACGCTCTCGTTGTTAAAGATGCGCTAACACCGTCAAAAGACTTGCAGCCATCAAATACAACTGGTCGATTTTTTGAATCGCTGTTCAATCCAAGAGGCGTTGTCGTCGTGGGTGCTTCGACCCACCCGGGAAAGTTCGGCTTTGTCTCACTGCACAATCTCATTTCGTGCGGATACGAAGGTCAGATATTTGCGACGCATCTTGAACTCGCCAATGTGCTCGGTGTGCAATCTGTGGCAACGATTGATGATCTGCCAGAAAATCAGATCGATTTGGCTTTCGTCTGCACGCCGGCATCAACAAATATCGCGATCCTTGAGGCTTGCAATCGAAAAAACATTCGCTCGGTTTACATTACTTCTGCTGGTTACGGCGAAGCCGGCGAGTCTGGTGCTCAAGCCCAGCAATTACTCAAAAAACGAGCGCAAGAACTTGACATTTTATTGATCGGACCAAACGGGCAAGGACTTGTCAGCACACCGGTAAATCTTTGTGCACAAATTGTCGGACCGTATCCACCCAAAGGCGCAATTTCAGTGGCGAGCCAAAGCGGAAATTTCGTTTCAAGTTTCATGAACTACGCGCGATTTACAAATGTAGGTATTGCTCGGGCGATTTCGGCAGGCAATGCCGCTTGTACGGGTGTGCCTGAAGTTCTGGATTTTTATGCCACTGACGACTCAACAGCAGTTGCGCTTGTCTACCTCGAAGGTATACAAGATGGTAAAAAACTTGCAGCAAGCATGAATGCAATCAGTTCGGTAAAACCACTCGTAGTTGTCAAAGGTGGATCAACATCAAGCGGTGCACTTGCGGCTGCAAGTCACACCGGCGCGCTAGCCAGCAACGATCGGGTGTTTGATGGTGTTTGTTTTGCTAATGGCGTTACACGAGTTGCCAGCGCAGAAGAAGCGTTCGATATTGCTGCGACATTCGCAACTCAGCCGTTACCAAAAGGACCCAATGTTGTTGTGCTAACGACTGTTGGTGGTTGGGGAGTCGTGACCTCTGACGTTATTTCAAACGACAATGTGTTGAACTTGATTGAGCTTCCAACTGATCTGAGCAATGCAATATCGGCACTCTTACCAGATCGTTGGAGTCACAATAATCCTGTCGATTGTGCAGGAGGCGAAACTCGCGACACGATTCCTGAAGTGATGCGCCTAATCGCCGTACACCCAATTGTCGATTCAATAATTTTTCTTGGACTTGGCATTCAGTCCAATCAAGCACGACTTATGACCGAAGGACGCTTTTATCCCGATCACGGACTCGAACGAATCGTAAGTTATCACCAGCGTCAAGATGAGAGATTTGCCCAAATTGCTGCCGAGCTTTCGAAAGAAACTGGCAAGCCGATTTTCGTGGCAACAGAATTAGGAGTCGCTGATATCGACAACCCTGGAGTGAAGGCCGTTCAAGAGTCGGGGAGACTTTGCTATGCAAACGGACAGCGCGCAGCCAAAGCACTCGCACTTTCATATCGATACGCAAAGTGGCGTGGAGTCGCAAGGTGATGTTTCGCAATCAGAGAAAACGATTTATTGAATATTGCGAGCGGACACAAATTAACACCCTGATCGGTGTGTTGCTTTTTGTTACTTTGCTGGGCTGTGTGCCTTTGGTGTCAGTGATGGAAGTTGCCCGAAGCAAAGAATCCAAAACAGGATCTCTTGCACTTTCCCCCAAACTTCCGCCGCCGCCGATCACGCCGATAATTTCTGCAAGACGAATTCCTCAAGCGTTAGTTGACTCAACACTCAAAGTTCGAGTTGCTTCAAAATTGCAACAACTGACCACCACTTTGCCTGCCGAATCTTGCCTGACTGTACGAACGGACAATCGGGAGATTTTCTCTTTGCGTTCAGACCTCTCTTTGATACCAGGCAGCAACATGAAACTTCTTACCGCTGCCGTTGCACTAGATGTCCTAAAACCAGATTCGGTTTTTTCGACAAAATTACTCGGCGTTGTTGAAGGTTCTGTAGTCCGAGGCGATATCTGGCTTGTTGGTTCTGGTGATCCTTTACTTTCAACACGTGCATATCCGCAGACCGAAAGATTTCCGACGTTGACGCCGACTTATATTGAAGACCTCGTCGAAGCGCTTGTAGCCGCTGGGATCAAAAGTATTTCAGGAAGTGTCGTCGGAGATGAGTCTCTTTATGATGCTGAGCGGTATTCGCCGAATTGGGGCGATGGAATTCGCGGCACCGAGGCGGGCCCTTTAGGTGCTCTGATGATCAATGATGCGAATACAACCGAATCGCCTGTCAAATTGGCGAACCCGGCATTTTCTGCGGCAAAAGAGTTCACCCGTCTGCTCAAAGAATCTGGAATCTTTGTTAAAGGCTCGCCCGATATTGGCACTGCCCCCACAAGCACTCCACAAATTGTGAAAATTGATTCGGCACCTCTTCGTGACGTCGTCGCCGAAATGTTGACGAATAGTGACAACAACACTGCCGAACTCTTGCTAAAAGAAATCGGCAGAGTTTCCAAAAATTCTGCGACGCGGATCGCAGGGTTAGAGGTCATCGCTAACAAGATCGTTGAATGGCAACTACCGTCTTCTGGCGTTGCGCTTGGTGATGGATCAGGACTAGATCGTTCAACCCGCTTGACCTGCGGTTTATTGACTGCGCTTTTGCAACGTGCAGGGCCCGACAGCGATCTGGTCAAAGGCATGTCGCTTGCAGGATCTCTTGGCACACTGCGCGAGAACTTTGTGACTGGACCGGCGTTCAATGTGCTGCGAGGCAAAACTGGCACACTCACAGGGGTCAAGGCGCTTTCTGGAGTGTTTCCATTTAGCAATGATCGCGCCACCATTTTTACTTTGCTTCTAAATGGCACAGGCACATCAACCACATTGATTTATATCCCAATTTGGAACTCTTTGGTGTCATCGTTGGCATCGGGGGGCGACACAATAGATCTCGAAAAGGTCGCACCTCTTAAATAGGTAGGACTCGTAGAATGTGCGTGTGCCCGATAACAAATCTGAAGAGAAGGTCAAAGTCTCTGAGTTATACGACCTCATCATCAAATACGCCAAGCAAGAGGCGATAGACCCGATCAGAGGCGCTGGTCGGTGGATTGGGTTCGGATTATTCGCCGCAGTCTTGATCAGCATTGGCATTGTGATTGGATCGCTTGGAGTTTTACGACTTGTACAAACAACCCCATTGGGTGCATCAAATAGTTGGTCATGGCTCTGCTATTTGATAACCGTCTTAATTTGTTTACTCGTCGGATTCATTGCGAGCTCGCGAATCAAACGCGGAACTCTAGAAAAATAGTTTATGACACAACTAGATCAACGCGTAACACGGGACGAATTAGAAAACCAATTGTTGCTGTTTCAAGAAGATATTCAGTCCAAAGTGGCAGACAAATCAGAACAGATTCGACTAGTCAAAATTGCACTTGCAGTAGTGGCGCTACTAACTGCCTATATCTTTGGGCGTCGCAGTGGCAAAAAGAATCGCAGCATCATTGAAATATTTAGCGACAAGTAAATCAATAACCCATGCTTCAAAAACTCATCGCTCGGTCTGCCAAATTAAGTTTTTGGTTCGGCGTGTACCGATTTGTTCGAAAGCACCTGAAACCGACCAGTCAGAAGGCTGTTCGACGCAAGGTGCGTAAAGGTGACTCAATCACAATCAAATCGCGTTCGGTTCGTTGACACGAATGCCATTTATCTATTCATCAATAGAACTCGCTCATGTTTAGTTACGGTGAGAAAGTTTTGCTTCTAGATGTAAAGAAGCGTCGCTATTTATTTACGTTGAAAGAGGGCGGCGAGTTTCATACACATGCGGGTTTTCTCGCGCACAGTTTGATACTCGACATGCACGAAGGCGCCAGTGTGCAGTCAACCAAGGGGGCGTATTACATCGTTTTGCGCCCGACGCTCGAAGATTTTGTTGTGCAAATGCCTCGCGGCGCACAAGTGATTTACCCAAAAGATCTCGCACCTATTTGTATGATGGCCGACATCACACCAGGCGTAAAGGTGTTCGAGTCTGGTCTCGGATCGGGGGCGTTGTCAATGACGATGCTTCGATACGGCGCGATCATCACTGGTTACGAGTTGCGCGAAGATTTCGCTAATCGTGCAAAAACGAATATCCGTGAATTTCTCGGAGAGTCAGCGCTTGATCGATATACGGTTTCAATTCGCGATGCTTATCTCGGTATCGAAGAAACTGATTTTGACCGAATGGTTTTAGATTTGCCGGAACCGTGGCAGGTCATCGAACATGCCAATAAAGTGCTGCGAAAAGGTGCTTTGGTCGTTTCTTATTCGCCGAGCATCACACAGGCTGTGCGAACCCAAGAAGCGATGGGCGATGGGTGGCTCGATCGCAGAACTCTCGAGGTATTGCACAGAACTTGGCATATTGAAGGCACATCTGTGCGCCCTGATCACCGAATGGTTGCGCACACCGGATTTTTAACTAGCGCAAGATTTATCGGCGCTTAAAACTAACAAACCGTAATTACGGCTCGATGAAGATGCATTCTCCCGGGCACTCTTCGGCTGACTCAACTACTGCATCAAGCATCGAGTCGGGAAAATTCGCAACTCCCGCAGCTCCTTGCTCATTGCCTTTCGCAGTTGCAAATACTTTTGCGCCTTCACGGACATAAGCCAAACCGTCATCGAGCAAAGTAAAAACGTCAGGAGCGATTTCTTCACAAAGACCATCGCCTGTGCAGAGATCCTGATCAATCCATACTTTCATTTGACGCTCCCTCGTTTAAGGCTGTTACCGCAACGAGATTATGATACACGGCAAATTCATAGTCTTGGCGGTTTGCATGATCCACGATTTTTGGATTCTGCCGATTGACCTATACGGTAGGCAGTGAATTACGAAGAGAGGCAAAATTCACGATGGCACGAGCGGGAGACGAAAGTCCTGAGACAGCGCGCGAGCATGCTCGGCATCTCGAAGACAAATTACTCGAGACCAAAGGACAACTTGCTCACGCCATTGCCCAAAACGAAAAACTTTCTTACACCCTTCGCGAATCTCGTGAACACATAGCGACACTGAGAGACGAAGTTGAAAAGTTAACGCAGCCGCCATCTGGATACGGGGTCATCGTCGGAAAAAACGACGATCTAACGGTTGACATTTTGACCAATGGTCGAAAAATGAGAGTAACTGTAAACCCCGAAATCGATGTTGAGAAAATTGAACGAGGCGCAGAAGTGGTCCTCAACGAGAGTTTCAATGTGATCAAGGTTCGCTCTTCTGAGCCAATAGGCGAAGTGGTTCATCTCAAAGAAGTTCTTGACGATGGCATACGAGCCGTTGTCACTGGACGCGGTGATGACGAGCGTGTTTGTGAACTGGCGGATGCACTTCGCGGAGTGCATCTTCGCAGTGGCGATCTTTTGCGAATGGATTCGAAATCAAACCTGTTGCTTGAGCGTTTGACACAGCCTGAGGTAGAACATCTGTTACTCGAAGAAGTGCCCGATATTTCGTACGCCGATATCGGTGGTCTTGACTCACAAATCGAGCAGATCGCAGACGCAGTTGAGTTGCCCTTTTTGTACAGCGAATTATTTGCAGAACACCAACTGCCTGCACCCAAAGGAATACTTCTTTACGGACCTCCAGGTTGTGGCAAAACTTTGATTGCAAAAGCAGTTGCGAACAGTCTGGCTCAAAAGGTTTCAGCCGCGAACGGCGGAGAAAAAGTTCGAAGTTATTTCATTAATATCAAGGGACCCGAGTTGCTCAATAAGTATGTGGGCGAGACCGAGCGTCAGATTCGATTGGTATTTCAAAGGGCCCGAGAGAAGAGTGAAGAAGGTTGGCCTGTAATCGTATTTTTTGACGAGATGGATTCAATGTTTAGAACACGTGGCACCGGAATATCCTCGGACATGGAGTCGACCATCGTCCCGCAGTTGCTCGCCGAGATTGACGGCGTCGAGGGCTTGCGAAATGTGATCGTGATTGGTGCTACCAACCGTGAAGATTTGATCGATCCTGCAATTCTTCGTCCGGGAAGGCTTGACGTAAAAATTCGCATCGATAGACCGAATGCAGATGCGGCGCGGCAAATATTTGCCCGATATCTGACTAATGAAGTGCCAATTTCAGCCAGCGAGATCGAAAAAAATGACGGAGACCTCGATAAAACGATTTCAAAAATGATAGAAGCGACTGTCGCCGAGATGTATCGCCAAGACGACGACAATCGATTTCTAGAAGTTACTTATCAAAATGGTGATCGTGACACGATGTTTTTCAAAGATTTTTCGTCCGGTGCGATGATTGAAAATATCGTAAGAAGAGCGAAGAAACTTGCGATTAAGCGACTGATCAGTGGTGGCGAACGCGGTATTCAATTGCTAGATCTGACATTGTCGATTCGCCAGGAGTTCAAAGAACACGAAGATCTACCGAACACGACAAACCCAGACGACTGGGCGAAAATTTCCGGGAAAAAGGGCGAGCGAATCGTATTCATTCGCACTCTTGTCAACAACGCAAACGACTCAAAGTCGGGTGGTCGCGCAATCGAAAAAACTGCAACAGGACAATACCTCTGAGGATTCGGTGAGCATCCCAAAAATTTGCGGTATCGAGACCGAATACGGGATCATCGCCAAGGGCATGGAAGCAAGTGCCGTTACGGCATCTTCATTGTTAATTAATTCATATGTTGGTCGATTCGATCAAAATATCGGATGGGATTTCGAAGACGAGCAACCCGGAAATGACGCCAGGGGCTTCTCGTTAGACGATTCATTTCCACCCGAGATCGAGATGCACTTGGTGAACACAGTTCTTACAAACGGAGCGAGGTACTACGTCGACCATGCTCACCCCGAAGTTTCAACGCCGGAATGCAGAACTGTTGATGAGGCTTTGATTTATGACCGGGCGGGGGAAGAAATAGTGCGGCAAAGCATGATTGCTGCGAAAGGTTTTTTGCCCGATGGCGCTGAACTAATTGCCTACAAAAATAACTCGGATGGAAAAGGCAATAGTTATGGGTGCCACGAAAATTATCTTCTGGCGCGCGAGTTGCCTTTTGCCAAAATGGCCGCCCTCATAACGACTCATTTTGTTACTCGACAAGTGTTCTGTGGTGCCGGAAAGGTTGGTACCGAATTTGAGTCGATGCCAAAGGACTCGATTGCATTTCAACTCAGCCAGCGCGCCGATTTTTTTGAAGAAGAAGTCGGGCTTGAAACCACACTCAAACGACCAATCGTCAACACTCGCGATGAGCCCCACTGTGACCCTGCCAAATACAGAAGACTTCATGTGATTGTCGGTGATGCCAACATGAGTGAAGTAGCGACATTTTTGAAACTCGGCACCACGGCAATATTGCTGGCGATGATCGAAGACGATCAATTGCCCGAAGATTTCTTACTTCTTAATCCGGTTTCTGCAATTCGACAAGTCAGTCATGATCCGACCTTACGGCAGGCAATTATGCTCGAGAACGGTAAACGAATGACTGCTCTTGAAATACAAGAATCGCTTTATCAATATGCAGATCGCTACGCGCAAAACTTCGGGCTTGAATCTGTCAGTCAGATTGTTGGTGAAAACATCTTGTGTCGATGGCGAGAAGTGATCGAGGGTTTACAAACCGATCCACTTAGCGTCGCACATATCGTCGATTGGGTCGCCAAGAAACGAATCATCGATGGATTGAGGACCAGACATAATTTGCGTGACACGGATTCAAAACTTAAGGCGGTTGATCTGCAATATCACGACATGCGCCCTGAAAAGTGTCTGGCACTTCGCGCTGGTCTTGAGACTTTGGTTTCTTCTCAACAAGCAGTTGATGCGTGTACGTCGCCACCTGAAAGTACGCGCGCTTACTTTAGAGGTAAATGTTTAGAGTTGTGGCCGAACGATGTGGTCGCCGCCAATTGGGACAGCGTCGTGTTTGACATAGGAACTGGCCCATTGAAAAGGATTCCGATGATGGAACCCCTTCGCGGGACAAGGGCATTGACCGAAGAACTTTTTGCTCGTTGCCCGACCCCGTCAGATTTGGTTGCTGCGCTTGGAGACGCAGTTTCGAGTTCAAGCTTCAAACCAAGTAATTGATTACCAGAAATTCTTTCGTTTTTGTCACTTGGTGTTTACATCACTCCGATTATTCGCTATGGTGCGCATATGCCTGAAACCACTCGCAAGCAGAAAACAACGAAGGCTCAAAGCAAAACTGAGACTGCTGAAGAAACCAAGCCTGCAGCCAATGGCGACAAGTTGATTGCCGAACTAGATGACCTACTTGACGAAATTGATGATGTTCTTGAAACCAATGCGGAAGACTTCGTAAAGAATTACGTGCAGAAGGGCGGCGAGTAGCCGTAGCCTAAAAACTATGTCAATGCCAATTTTTGACGCAAGTTCAGATCCAGGCGCGAATTTCGGCGAACTTCTAAGGCGCGTTGGTTTGTCGCCCTTTGGTTTGGTTTCCGTAGATCACGAATTAGTAATTCCTCATGCAACAACTTGTGTTGCGATGCGTTGCAAGGGTGGCGTCGTAATGGCTGGGGACAGGCGAGCGACGTCTGGCAATTTGATCAGCCACCGCAGTATGGAGAAGGTCGTGCAGGCCGATGAGTTCAGCGGCGTGGCAATTGCTGGTGCTGCAGGTCCCGCTATGGAAATGATCAAGTTGTTTCAACTTCAACTCGAGCACTACGAGAAAGTTGAAGGACAAACTCTTTCGCTAGAAGGAAAAGCCAACCAATTATCAAGTTTCGTTCGCAGTAACTTGCCGGCTGCGATGCAAGGTTTGGTTGTCGTGCCGATTTTTGCAGGTTTCGATACTCATTCAAACTCTGGCCGCCTCTGGGATTACGACGTAACTGGTGGTCGGTACGAAGAGAAAGATTTCGTAGCAACAGGGTCAGGAATGTTGCATGCATCAACGGTGATGCGAATTTCCTGGCGCCGAGATCTATCGACAGACGACGCCGTAAAACTCTGCGCACGCGCCCTATGGGAGGCATCAGACGCCGATTCGGCCACTGGTGGACCAGATTCAATGCGCGGGATTTATCCCGTCATTGCCTCGATCACAAAACAAGGTTGGAGTTCGGTGACAGATGAAACTTCGGCGAAAATTTACAGCGACATAGCAACCGAAGTTGGTGCACGATGAGCACCCCGTACTACGTACCACCAGAACAGTTCATGAAAGATCGGGCAGATTTTGCCCGAAAAGGAATCGCACGGGGTCGCGCTTTGGTCGCTCTTCAATACGACAACGGCATCGCCTTGGTTTCAGAAAATCCGTCATCGACCTTGCACAAGATCAGTGAAATCTACGACAGAATTGCTTTTGCCGGTGTCGGCAAATACAACGAGTTTGATCAACTTCGAGTCGCGGGTGTTCGCGCGGCCGATATCAAGGGCTATCAGTTTTCGCGCCAGGATGTAGATGCACGAAGTCTCACTAATCAGTACGCACAAATTCTCAGTCAAGTTTTTAGCGAAGCACCAAAGCCAATGGAAGTCGAATTACTCATCGCTGAGATTGGTGCTGAAAAAAGCGGTGATCGGTTATTTCATGTGATGTATGACGGCACTGTTCTTGACGAACACAATTTCAGCGTTCTAGGTGGAGACACCCAAGCCGTCGCTGATCGCCTCAAATCGGGTTATCTCGCAGATGCCTCGCTGAAGGTTGCGCTTCAAAATGCGATCACGGCGCTTTCGGGGCCCGAAAGCAAGCTCGCAAACGCCGATTTGGAGATCGCTGTGTTAGAGAGAAATGGTCGTCGGAGATGTTTCCGTCGAATCATCGAAAGCGAAATCGAAACATTAATTAACTGATTTCACTGCGGCACATGTGACTGAACCTTGCCAAACTGGCTAGGTTTCTATTATGGATCGCAGAATCTACGGTTTAGAAAATGAATACGGAGTCACCTGTACTCTGCGTGGTCAGCGTCGACTGAGCCCCGATGAAGTAGCGAGATACCTCTTCCGCAAAGTTGTCAGTTGGGGTCGAAGTTCAAATGTGTTTCTAGAAAATGGTGCTCGTCTTTATTTGGATGTCGGATCACATCCCGAATACGCGACACCTGAGTGTGATTCAATTTACGACTGCGTTGTTCACGATAAGGCAGGCGAGCGAATTCTTGAGCAGCTTCTTGAGGGTGCCGAGCAACGATTGCGCGAAGAGGGAATTCGCGGAACCATCTATCTGTTTAAGAACAACACAGATTCAGCAGGCAACAGTTATGGCTGTCATGAGAATTATCTAACTTCACGCACTGATGATGTTGAGCGTTACCCCGAGGTCTTGATTCCTTTTTTGGTTACAAGACAGATTTTTACGGGTGCTGGGAAAGTTCTACAGACTGCGCGAGGACCTATTTACTCGATTGCTCAACGTGCAGAACATATCTGGGAGAGCCAAAGTTCGGCTACAACGCGAAGTCGGCCAATCATCAATACTCGTGATGAACCGCACGCTGACGCCGAGAAATATCGAAGACTGCATGTAATCGTCGGTGACTCAAACATGAGTGAATACACGAACTTCTTGAAATTGGGCTCGACAGCGTGCGTTCTACGAATGATGGAGGAGAGCCCGAACATCTTGCGCGATTACACCTTAGAAAATGCAACTCGAGCAATTCGCGAGATCAGTCAAGATATGACTTGCAGGCGCAAGATTCGACTTGCCTCTGGTCGAGAACTCTCGGCTCTGGATATTCAACGTGAACTTCTGGACAAAGCACTCAAGTTTGCAGACACGAATGGATATGCACCTTTGGAGGTAAAAGCACTAGAGATGTGGGAGCACTGTGTTTCGACAATAGAGAATGACCCGCTGAAACTTAATCGTGAAGTTGATTGGGTTATTAAATATCACCTGATTGAGGCGTTTAGAAAAAAACATGATTTGGCACTGGATGATGCACGGACGTTATTGGTTGATCTGCAATATCACGATATCTGTCGCAATCGCGGGCTCTTTTACAAACTCGAGAACCACAACTTGGTTGATCGAATTTGCAACGATGAAGACATTGACACGGCAAGGGATCTACCCCCAGCAACAACTCGCGCAAAGTTGCGAGGGGCTTTTATTAAGCGTGCAAAAGAACGTAAGAGAGACTACACAGTCGATTGGGTTCACTTAAAACTCAATGATCAACAACAACGCACAGTCTTATGCAAAGACCCATTCAAGTTCAAAGACGAGAGAGTCGAGAAGTTGATTGCCTCACTTTAATGATTAGCTTCTCCGTAGCGTTACGATTGTCGCGTGCAGGTAGACGAGCAACCGAGTGAATCTTCGTTGAATCAAACGGATGTAAGCATCCAAAGAAAGATTCTTAAGAGACTAAGGGTCTTTCTTGAGTGGATCAGCGTAATTGGAGTTGCTCTCGTAGTCGCAGTTGTGATTCGAGTGTTTCTCTTGCAGCAGTTTTACATTTCGGGACCGAGCATGGAGACGACCATGTTTTCAGATAATCGCGTGCTGGTCAGCAAATTGGCGTACCGACTGGGCGAGATTGACCGCGGTGACGTCGTGGTGTTTGATCGCGCAACAGCAAACGGTAACGAGATTCAACATGACGACTTGATCAAGCGGGTGATTGCACTAGGTGGTGAGACCGTCTCGATTTCGAAATGTGTTGTATTTATTGATGGCGTCGAACTTGCCGAACCATACCTACCCAAGCGAGATACCGAAATGACGGATCCTGCTGACCGTTGCAGCACCGTAGACATGGAGGAAATAATTTTGGAGAATGATGAAATATTTCTCATGGGTGACAATCGACCCCAATCGTTCGACAGCCGAATGTTCGGACCAATCAAAAAAGATTTGATTATCGGTCAGGCGTTTGTACTACTTTGGCCACTGAGCGAGTTTAAAGTCCTTTAACAGTTGCTTAATCGCCGAACTCGGACCTATAAGCATCAACCATTCGATCGGTCCAATCACTAAATACCGCGTCGACACCCATGCGAAGCGCGTCACGAAGTAATTCATTGTGCTGAATATCCCAACTGAAAGCTGCCAGACCGAAACGATGTGTTAGCGCAACTAAGCCACCATTCCAATCGGTGTAGTGCATGTTCAATGCGACAATCCCGTTGCTCGCCAAATTCGCACAACGACGCTCCGGGCCTTCTGCGATCTTAGATAAGCGAATTGAATTGACAAGTTGAAGATTCGGGTATTTCTCGTGCCATTCGCAAAGCGACGAATAGTTTGGGCTGCAGAGCCAAACTTTTTTGTCGAAGTCACTACCGATGTGAGATATCAACTCATTGATTTTTTCTATCGCCGACTCGTCACAGACATCAATCGAATAATTAATACCAGTGCCGCAATGTAAAAAAAGTTCTTCGAGAGTAGGTATTGAACCAGGCAACTCGTGGCGATTGAAACTTTTGATAGGTATCCGTCTTAGACGTTTGTTGACAACTCCATCATGATCACAGACAACGTGACCGTCTCTAGTTAGCCACACATCAGTCTCCAAACCAGTCGCACCTAGCCGCATGGCAAGTTCAAATGACTCAAGAGTGTTCTCAGGACTGTGTGCCTTTGCACCACGATGAGCGAACAAAATTGGTCGATCAAATTTAGAGGGCAGACGTTGTTGCACACACAAATGATATGCGAAGGTTTCTCCTAGACTTTGACCATGTTTAATATGACCGGCAGCGAAGTGATGTTCTTGCTGATCATTGGTCTTGTAGTGCTCGGACCCGAAAAATTGCCTGACGCAATTAGACGGATGGGAAAACTTTATGCCGAATTGAAGCGAATGTCATCTGGAGTTCAAACAGACTTTCGCAAAGTGATGGATGAGCCAATAAAAGAAATGATGAATACAACAAACTCGATGAAGGCTCTATTTACTGATACTGCGAGCGAGTTTCAATCTGCTGCCAAAGATTTTGTTGAACCTACTTTTATTCCTTACGAGAGTGGCGTCGAAAGCGCGCAGGCACAAGATTCAGAACCATCGGATTCTGATCAAGATTACGAAGAAGATATTGCCCAACGAAACATCGTTTCTGCGGGAATCCCTCAAAAAGGCAAAGGTGACGGGGGTAAGTTGAAATCCAAATCTTCGCCGGCCAAAACCACCAAAACGAAGCCAACGAAATCAAAAACGAAAATTTCAGCGAAAAAGACTTTGCAGAAGGCATCAACCAAGAAGCCACAGTCCAAGAAACCAAAAGGATAGGCAATGGCGTTTAGATCTCAAGCCAAGAGTGTCAGCGGACAGGACTCAATGTCGCTCATAGACCACCTTGCAGAACTGAGAATGCGTCTAATCCGTTCAATTTTGGCCGTCGCACTTGGTGCCGCTGGAGTACTTGCCTTTTACGATCCGGTTTTAAAATTTTTGACCAAGCCATACCGCGACCTTTGTGCAACTCGTCCCGATTTCAATTGCGATGGATCGTTGTTCGCACTTGGGCCTCTTGATGGTTTGTCAGCACGAATGAAGATTGCTGGCTACGGCGGGTTAATTTTGGCGCTCCCGGTTTTGCTTTGGCAAATATGGCGATTCATCGTGCCTGCATTGAATAAAAAAGAAAAGCAGTACACGGTGCCGTTTATCGCATCCGCCGTTGTTTTGTTCAGCCTCGGGTGCTCGCTTGCGTATTGGACTCTGTCAAGAGCATTGCAATTTTTGATTTCTTGGTCAGGCACAGAAGTTAATCAGGCATTTCAAATTACTAAGTACATCAGCCTTGTCACATTAATGATCTTGGCTTTCGGAGTGGGATTTCTCTCTCCACTACTGATCGTTTTTCTGCAGTTAGCCGGAGTTCTGACGCCAAAAACATTGATGAGGCAGTGGCGATATGCAATCGTGGTTATCTTTTTTGTGGCCGCGGTGATCACACCGAGTGGGGACCCAATAACACTTTTGGCTCTTGGTTTACCTCTCACAGTTCTATATTTCGTAGCGATTCTTATTGGTTTCGTGGTGATTCGCCGTCGGGGAGTGACCTCCAATTAGTAAAAGAATCTGATGTCGCGCCCAAGTCGAGAATCAATAATCGCGAGATACGACTTTGCCCTAGACAAATTTCAGATTGACGCGATTGATGCCTTAGATGCAGGCAGTTCGGTTTTGGTGGCAGCCCCAACTGGTTCAGGCAAAACTCTGATTGCAGAATATGCGATTGACGCCGCAATTAAACAGAAACAACGTGCGTTCTATACTGCACCAATCAAGGCTTTATCGAATCAAAAATTCAACGATTTAGTTGCGCATTATGGAAAATCAGAAGTTGGCTTGCTAACAGGCGACAACAGCATCAACACCTCCGCACCAATATTGGTGATGACAACCGAAGTATTGCGCAACATGATTTACGCACGTTCAGATGCACTGAATCGTCTTGGTGTCGTCGTGCTTGACGAGGTTCACTTTTTACAAGATGCCTACCGAGGCCCAGTTTGGGAGGAAGTAATCATTCATCTTGACCCGACTGTTCAATTGGTTTGCTTATCAGCCACCGTTTCCAACGCCACAGAAGTCACAGAATGGCTGAGCACCGTTCGTGGTCGCACCGTGGCGATAGTCGAAGAAAAGCGACCAGTTGAATTGATCAATCATTTCGTTGTTGGAGACGCGTCTACACACCAAGTTTCAATGTTCGAAACGATCATCGATGGACACGCAAACCCTGAGGTCACACGCCTCGAGCAGCACGCGACTCAGTCGGCACAACGCGGCAACTATCGATCGGGCCAAGGCTCTCAAAATCGCCAAGATCGACGCAGCAAGCCTGCCAACAAACGGTCAAGGCTGTTTGCGCCGTCTCGAGTCGAAGTCGCCGAACTTTTGGAGCAACAAGATCTTCTGCCGGCGATCGTATTTATTTTTAGTCGAAACCAATGTGACGAGGCCGCTGAGTCATGTGTGCGAGCAGGAATTCGATTAACTAACCCCGAACAACGAACTGAGATTTCAGAGATTATCGATCTGCGTGTCGCGAATTTTTCTGATGACGATCTTGCTGCCTTGAGTTTTTCGAAGTTCGCCAACCAGCTCGAGTCAGGCATCGGTGCTCATCACGCCGGGCTGATCCCAGCATTTAAAGAGATCGTTGAAGAATGTTTCATCCGTGGACTGGTGCGTTTAGTTTTTGCAACAGAGACGCTGGCCGTCGGGTTAAATATGCCAGCCAGGGCAGTCGTAATTGACAAACTCACTAAATTTACGGGTGAACATCACCAACCTCTTAAAGCCTCAGAATACACACAGCTCACGGGCCGAGCGGGCAGACGCGGTATTGACACAGTTGGTCATGCTTTGGTGTTGTACAACCAATTCGTTACTTTCGAACAAGTTGCTGCACTGGCGTTGAGTCGGTCATTCAAATTGACATCGGCATTTCGGCCCACGTACAACATGGCAGCAAATCTGATTCAGACCCATTCGCGCCAAGAGGCCCACCACTTGCTGAATTTATCGTTTGCTCAGTTTCAAAGTGGACGAGATGTTGTTGAACTTCAGGCACGAATCACACGTCGAAGCAAAGAGCGAGATCGGCTTCGCGAGCAGGCCACAAGCCCATATGGCGATATCGATGAATACCGCAATGCTTTTGAGATACGTCCAGATGTGCGACAAATTATTGACGCAGTTGACTCGCTCAAGCCTGGCGATCTGATTCTTGTGCCGAAGGCTGGACGTGAAACTAAAGCCGCGGTGATTGCCACGGCACAACGCGTTAACGGCACAAAGTTAACCCTGATTGCTGGTACGAAAGCCGTTCTTCAGTTGCAAGCGGGTGATTTCGATAGCCCACCAATGAAACAGGGGCACATTGTTTTACCCGAGTCGTATGCGTTCACTAGCCCAAAATTCATCAAAGAAGTTGCGTTGCGTGTTACTCGTACGAAACCAAACAGACTTACCGCGAAATCGACAGGTGCAAAAAACTTCAGCGATTTATCGCACCCAGTTTCACAAGACCCAGAGTTGCGCCGACGTATGATTGCCGCCAAATCCGCCGACCGAATTGATAGCGAACTTGCGAGCATGGAAGCGCGAATTAATAAGTCTGTGCAGTCGGTAAGCGCAAAATTCGATGAACTAGTTCTGTTGATGCAACGACGCGGATACGTTTCGGCGTGGAACCTCACCGATCAAGGTCGAACTCTTGCGCGAATCTTTCATGAGTTGGATCTAGTTGTAGCCGAAGCACTCACTGTCGGACTATTTGACGACTTAGATGCGGCAGAGTTGGCATCTCTATTGAGCACATTTGTCTATGAATTCCGACGCGCAGAAGATCCACCTCGACCGATTATTCCGACGACACTGGTATCTAAATGGAAGACCCTTCAGGCTTTGAGCAGCAAGATTGCACGAGACGAAGAGTCATCAGGTCTCATACCGCACAGATCTTTGGATGCCGGATTGATGGATGTAACTTTCGCTTGGGCAAGTGGTGATGAACTAATAGATATCTTGAACGAAGATCTCACTGCCGGAGACTTCGTACGCACGATGAAACAACTTATTGACTTACTCAGACAAATTTCACTTGTTGCAACAATGCAACAAACTCGAGATTCGGCCCTTGCTGCTTCACAGGCTCTACTTCGTGGAGTAGTTGCTGCGTCTCAGGGCTCTGTGCTTCAATGACCATTCGAAAAAATGAGGACTGGGGGACAACCGTCTTTCGCCCAGAAAATCTCGTTACTTGTGCGAGCGATGCCGCTGCGTCGCAACTCATTACCGAATATTACGAACAAAAGCGGTTATTGCCGGCAATCGCAATCGTCAAATCAAATTTGGGTCGAGCCCTCGGTTCGAACGGTTCAGACGCCAACGCTCACACTATGCAGGCGACACCATTCGATTTAGTTGAGATTACCTTTACGGATGAGTCAAATAGAGAGCAAGTCGTCTTGGCCTTGGGCTATGGATTACTGCGAAAATCGTGGTGGCGTAGCGAAGTCGTCGCAGCGATGAACACAAGTTTTATCGGCGATTGGGATTGTGCACCAAGGTCTCATCCCAACGATGGAAGGTTTGATCTGATCAAAGTTAAGAAAGAGATGAACTCAAGGCAGAGATTGTTTGCATGGCGGCGACTTGGGCTTGCTACGCACTTACCGCATCCGCAAATATCAGTAAAACAACTAACAAGTTTTGAGGCTGATTGTTCTGCTGAGCCCAATTTGTATGTTGACGATCAGAGATTTTCGTGTGTAAAACGATGTAAATTCAGCCTGATACCTGACGCAATAACCCTTTATTGGTAGTGGTTATCATTTGGCTATGACCAAAATTGATATCGCCAAGATCAAACAGCAAGTTTGCCTAGACATTGATAATCGGGCATCCGATCTAATTTCAATCAGCCATGAGATTCACGCGCACCCAGAATTGAATTTTGAAGAAAAATTCGCCCACGAAAGACTTACGCAATATATTGCTGATTCAAAAATCAAAGTTGACAGAAGTGCCTTTGAACTTGAGACTGCTTTTGATGTCTCAGTGCGCGGAGGCAATGGCCCGACTGTTGCTGTACTTTGCGAATATGACGCGCTGCCAGGCATTGGCCACGCATGTGGACACAACATAATCGCAGCGGCTGGTCTGGGTGCTGGTGTCGCATTAAGCGCGGTTGCCGAAGTCTGTGGTGGAAATTTACGCCTAATTGGTACACCTGCCGAAGAGGGTGGTGGTGGCAAAGTTGAAATGGCTCGAAAAGGTGCTTTCAAAAATATTGATGCTGCGATGATGATTCATCCGTCTGATCGAGATTTGGCTCGAATGAATGCGATTGCAATTCAACAACTTTTCGTGCGATATCAAGGTTTGGCCGCGCACGCGGCGGTCTCTCCAGACAAAGGCAAAAACGCGCTTGACGCCGCCGTTCTCGGTTATATGAATGTCGCCGCGTTGCGCCAACACATTAAGCCAACCGAGCGAGTACATGGAATCTTCACGAAGTCGGGTGAGAAGCCCAACATTGTTCCACGCGAGGCAGAAATGGACTGGTACGTTCGATCAGACACGATCGAATCGCTTCAACCACTTAAGGCGCGAATTGCAAAGTGTTTGGAGGCTGGGGCGATAGCGGCTGACTGCACGATATCTTTTGATTGGCAGAAAAATACTTACGCAGACTTAGTCGATAATCTTCCGTTGCTCACAAGTTATGTCGAGAACTCTGCACAATTTGGCCGAGATCTGACGACTGATTTTCTACCAGGTACAGGCGGCGGTTCGACTGACATGGGAAATCTCAGTTATCTCGTGCCATCCATTCATCCGATGTTGCAAGTCGCACCACACGGCGTTTCTCTGCATAGTGCACAGTTCGCAGAGTTCACGGCAAGCAAAGATGCTGATAAAGCAGTCCTCGATGGCGCGAAAATTATGGCGATGACGGCAATTGACATGTGGCTGTCTGACACGCTTAGTTCGCAAGTTCAACTGGCGTTTGGTGATGGGGTAGTGCCCGAAGGCGTACTTTAAGCCATCCATAGGGCGATCGTTGCCGTATTGAGTGCAATCTGGGTAATCCCTGTGCGCGGGTAAGCGGACTCCTAAGATAACTCGCCGTGACCGTATATATACCCGAAAGCTTCGATGTCGACGAGCAGGAGATTCTGCGGCGCTACTTTACAAACCTAGACGGTCCAGTTTTCGCCTTGGTCAATTTGCCTGAAGTTGTCAAGGGCGCTCTGTTCGCGAGATACAGCAGAAGTGCAAAGAGTTTGCGCCGACTATTTTTGGATGAGTTCGTCTCGGATCTTGATCTAAGCGGTGATCACAGTGTTGACGCCACAATTGGCCTGTCGCGAGCAGAAGATTTATACGAAAAAGTATTTGTCGAATATGGCGACGATAGTGTCGCTCAACTTGGTGGTGTGCACTTGGCTTGCGAGCAAGCATCAAACTTGTTGACGAAGATTCTCGAGCGCGGCCGACTGATGAGCTATCTAGAGCAAAGTACCCGCTACATAAATTACGATGCGAGACTCGGTGGTCGCTACCGCTTCTATCGGGACGCCGACATTCTTAATGGCCCATTTGGAACTCGCTATGTCGGTGACATGGACAGAATGTTCGACGCGTATTCATCGATGGTTGAGACCGTCACCGATCATGTTCGCAAAACAGTAAAGAAGGGTGTAGCCGATTCTGATTTCGTGTTTCGACAAGCAACCCGAGCCAAGGCCCTCGATGCCGTGCGCGGTGTTCTGCCCGCAGCATCGCTATCAAACTTGGGTATTTACGGCACCGGGCAAGGATACGAAGCTCTGCTATTGAGAATGCGCGGACACGCTTTACCTGAGGCACGCCAATACGCCGAAATGATGTTGATCGAGTTGAGAAAAGTCGTGCCTAGTTTCTTGAAGCGCGTCGATGTTGCCGACCGTGGTGGAAAATGGACCGAATATCTGATCGGCCGCCAACAGCAAACCCTCGAGTTAGTTGATGAGTACTTCGGCGCACTTGAACCGCAAGACGCTCAAGAAGTAGTGCTTACCGATTTTGATCCCGATGGCGAAGACAAACTTTTAGCTGCAATTTGTTATTCGAGTTCGCACTTATCTGAGCAACAGTTACTCAAAGAAGTTCGTTCGCTTAGCCATGAGCAGCGTGTTAATTTGATTCGGGCTTATGTGGGTGAGCGCGAGAACCGGCGCCACAAGCCAGGTCGGGCATTCGAACGCATTGATTACCGCTTTGATGTCTTGGGCGATTACGGGGCGTTTCGTGATTTGCAACGACATCGATTGTTGACGATTGAATGGCAAAGACTGACCCCACACCACGGTTTCATTCGTCCTGAGTTGGTCGCCGAATCGGGTGCTGGTGAAGCATTTGACGAAGCGATGCATCGTTCAAGCGAACTCTATGACGCGTTGCTACCCGAATATCCAAGTCAAGCCCCATACGCGGTCTCGATGGCATACAGAATGCGTTACGTGATGCAGTTCAATGCCCGCGAGGCGATTCATATGCTTGAGTTGCGTTCTTCGCCGCAAGGACACCCGTCGTATCGCCGCGTGGCCATCGAGATGCACAGACAAATTGGCGAGAAAGCCGGTCACAGGGCAATAGCCGACGCAATGATTCACATCGTCAAAAACGCCCCTGAACTTGAGCGTTTAGATTCTGAACGCAAAGCCGAAGCAAGGCGTAAATGACCCTTAATTACAACAACTACTCAAGCAAAAGACCGATTTGGAGTTATGACCGTAGATATCGGATACTATGCGCGACTGAATTGAAACGAGTGAACGGACATCATGGCTGACGAAGACGAAATCGAAATTGAAGAGATCGAAGAGATAGTCGGCGACGATCTTGAGATTGACGATCTGACCGAGGTGATCGACCCCGAATTTGATCCAGACACAAAGGCGGTAGATGCTGAAGATTTTGACCCCGATGCTTTAGCGACGGGTGAACTGGTGGTTGATTTAACAAACGGCGGAGCAGCAATGCTAAGTGACGAGGGTTCGACACTTGCGCCGGTCGATCCGACAAAACCCAAGTCAACAGATGACGAAGATGACGAAGATGATCTTCGAACCGAAGATGATGTTGAAGCAGATCTCTCATCGATTCTGCAAGACAAATTAGCGTCACCGCAAGAAACTGCGCCCGGAGAAGAAGACGAAGTCGTTGGCGACGACCGCACAGATGGGGTCGAGAGACTGCAACCTCGTCGTCCAGACGAAACCCAGTGCTTGCACTGTTTCTTGCTGGTGCGACAAACAGCACCAGGTTGCCCGGTCGAAGACGACGCCTGTCCGCTGTTCGTACACTGACCTTTATGACCGCGGCACCCACTCCGCCGAATCCAAGTGAACTGATAGACAAGTTCATTTCAAAGTTGCCCGACAAAATCAAACTCTGGCGTTTCGTCGGCAAGATGGCAGTCGAACAAGTCAATAAACGCTTGATTGATCAAGTTGATAACTACTCGACTCGCGAACCCAGCAACCCACCAGTGATACCAAAAGCACAAGTTTTTGAGGCTGCTGACGAGGCCCAACCGAAAACAGCGAAAAAGACAGCTTCAATAAAGACGAACACAAAGCCGACGAAACAGTCAACGACGACACGAATCAAATTGCCGATTGCTAATTATGACGATCTCTCGGCGTTACAAATTCTCGATCTACTCGGCGCACTAAATAAGTCTGAACTAGCCAAAATCAAAAAATACGAGTCAACACACCGCGCTCGTCAGACTATTTTAAACAAAATTGTGGCACTGTCAGATGCTTCAAAATAGTTTGCACAATTTGCTCTATTTTTGTAACAGCAACTGATCGTGCAAATATTGTCAAGACCTGCTACATCACAAGATGTAGATGTGTTGGTTCTGCTTGAGAGCGAGGCGCGCCTCTCACTTAACGAGTTCCGTGGAGCCGACAGGCTTGCCATTGAAGTGCCTAAGATTGGCAACAGGTGGCCACAAGTGATGACCGACAGCGCAATTTTCGTATTGGTCGGATGTATTGACACGGTCGTGATGGGATATCTGGTCGCACGAAGATCTGGACAAACAACGAATCCGATAGCAACTATCGAACAAGTCTTTGTTACTCATGATGCCCGCAACTTAGGGGTTGGAGATGCGCTTGTCTCAGCGACATTAATTTGGGCACGAGAACAAGAACTCACAGCGCTTGACGCCCTCGCTTTGCCTGGTGATCGCGAAACCAAAAATCTCTATGAACGATCAGGACTGGTAGCGAGATTAATAACTGTCACTAAAAAACTCGGCTGATTAAATTATTATTTGCCTTGCCAGTTAGGTGCGCGTTTTTCAATGAAGGCGGTTAAACCTTCTTTTGTATCTTGCGAATTCAACACCGCACCGAATTCTTTATTTGTCATCTTGATCAGATTTTCATCTGACTCAGTGGCCGCTGCCAAAACTATTTTGCGACTTGCCCAGACTGCCAGGGGGGCGGCTTTGCAGACGCGAAGCGCAAGATCCATTGCGCCATCTAGTGCTTTCTCTGGTTCGACTAAATGGTTAACGAGGCCAAGCTCATAGGCCCGTTGCGCCGAAAAGGGCTCTCCCGTAAGAATCGCTTCCATAGCTGCCGCACGACCGATTGCACGGGGTAGACGAAAAAGTCCCCCCGCACCAGCAATCAAATTTCGTGTTGCTTCTGCCAAGCCGAATGCAGAGCGAGTTGTGGCCACGACCATGTCGCAGGCCAGAACCAATTCACAACCGCCGGCGGTTGCCAAACCGTCAACCGCAGCGATCACAGGCTTCTTACGCTCACGATAAACGAATCCACCAAAACCACCGCGTGGGGTGTTTAGTGCGGCCGCTTGACCAGAGTTAATCGCTTTGAGATCAGCACCCGCGCAAAATACAGGGCGTTGCTGACCTTGTGTGTTCGCCTGCAAGATGGCGATCCAAACATTGTCATCGGCTTCAAGTTTGTCGATTGCCGCTTCAAGACCGCTCGCGACATCGCCGTTCACGGCATTTCTCGCCTCGGGCCGATTAAGTGTGATGAGAGCAACTTTGCCCTCTACTGAATATTCAACGATATTTGTCATATCGCGATCGTAGATGACTAAGCCTGCTCAGACGAAGACGGGGCTTCAGACTCAACCGCAAATTCATTTGGCGTTTCGTTCACTGGCAATTCTGCCGCTGGTACTTCAGTCATCGGCACTTCGGTAACTAGCGCTTCGTTAGCGGCTGGTGCAACTGGCTGTGGTGCTGGAGGGATCGCAAGTTTCTGTTCTTTTTTTGCTCGCGGTTTGCGAACTTGACGAGCTTGACGCGGAGGTCTTAAAGGTTTCGGTGCCTGAGCACCCGCGGATACTTCAATGCCGAAGAGAGCAGCGATCTGTGGCAACAGAGGGGAGAGTCGTTTTACAGTTTCGCGCAGTGCATCAGTAGACGCAACGGGCGCAGCTGCGGGCTTTACTTGAGCGCGAATTGGTGAGAAGGCGAGTGCCTCAAGAACTGCAATCCAACGATCTGCACCAGCATCGCTGGCCAGAGACTCTGTTGTCGCTTTTGCGATTTGTGCACCCAGTTCAACTGGAAACAACACACCTGCTTTTGGCGGTTCGCCAGAAAGTTTCAGTGCCCGAACTACTCGCGATACTTCGACCGCAGATTTCATGTCTTCAATCCAGTTAGACATTTCTTTTTCTTGATGAATTTTCAATGCAGTCTTAAGTTCAGTAGCCAGGGCTCGGGTTGTTTCGTCTCGCACAACCATCGGGTCATCACTGCCAACCACGACCGCACGAAGATCGCGTAAATCGAGCAATTCGAGATCTGCCTTGGCGGCCTCGGCTTTGTCAAGCCACTCAGCAACGCGAAGTTTAGGCAAAATGTCTGAAGCCATTGAAATTAAACCATCGGCTTTAACTTCTGGCTTGCCGTCTTTTTTGAGTTGCGCATTTTGTGATTTGATTGCTTCACGCACCGCGGCAAGACCGCCAGCGAGCGCTCGTTCTGCAACACCTCGCTGCTCGACTGGCAAAGACTCAAGAACAGCAGTGCGATGAACTCGCTTTGGTTTGAGACGCTTTGCAATCGGTCTCTTTGGAACCTCGGGTGCGGGTGGAAACGCTTTTCGATCTGGTCTTGGTGCTCGTGGTTCACGAATGGTTCGATCGGCACGGGGTTCACGGGGTTCACGGGGTTCACGATTAGTTCGGTCTGGCCGATCTGTACGCGGACCTTGCTTGCCTCGGCGTGGTTTATCGTCGCGAGATTTCTTGGCAAGTTTTTCGGTTACTCCGACAAATGGTTTGTCGTCGATCAACTGCAACAAAGTTGCTTTTTGGCTCTTGTCGCGTTGAGTGATCACCGAGAGAACCGTGATGCCGTCGATATCGAAGTCGGCTTCAATTTTTAACACGTCGCCAATCTTGCTTTGCTCCGGTAAAAGAGTGGCAACCACTACGCCCTTAGGAACTTTCGCGCCGGCCGCACGCCAAGTCCAAGTTCCGTCCTCACGCGCACTAGTCAATTCGATATCTAGTCTCCGTGACATGAGCCTTTACGGTATCCGAAAAGCGGGCGTTTACCGCAATGCGATTACAGGATGGATCGTTCGTATCGCTACCGTGTTGTTGTGGCAATTTATGCATTGGGGTCTCGCGAGCCGAAAATTCATGAGACTGCTTTTATTCATCCAGAGGCAATAATTATTGGTTCAGTAGAAATTGGCGCTGAATCGACTATTTGGGCGGGGGCAGTTCTACGCGGTGATGACGGTGAGATCAAGATCGGCATGCGCACCAGCATTCAAGACAACTCGGTTATCCACACAATGCCTGCAACGCCAACAATTGTTGGTGACGACTGCGTAATCGGGCACCTCGTTCATCTAGAGTCATGCACTATTGAGTCGGGCGCACAGGTTTCTTCTGGGGCGATTGTTTTGCATCGAGCCGTCGTCGGCACTGGCGCAATCGTCGGTGCAAATAGCGTTGTTTTGAACGACATGGTCGTACCGCCTGGCGCATTGGCAGTTGGTTCTCCTGCAGTAATAAAAGAGGGACGAGCCCGCAAAGAAGACATCTCAAGTGGTGTTGACGTATACGTCAAAAAAGGCAAATATTTCGCGATGAACTTGCGCAAAATTAAAGATTAACTAAGACCTCTTAACCGACAATTTTTAATAGTTCGGATAAATCTAGTTGTGACGAGCTAGCTAGGTGCTCGCGTGCTGCATCTCGGCGAAATTGCGCACACAGGTCTGGTCTAAAAAAGCGGGCGCCCTCACGAATTACATAGTTCAAAAGAAAAAACCGATATGCAAACGGCAGGAACTCTATTTCAATTGGGCTCAGTGGATAAACCTGATGATACGCGGCTAAAAATTTGAGAAACCTCGGCTCAGTAAAAGTGTGCGCCGAATAAGAGAACTGGGTTCGGTCACCAGTTCTAGACGAAACTCGACTTAGAAAATAAAAGTCCAGCAACCGCGACTCAACTCGAAACCAGTCGTAATCCCATCTCGTTGATAGTTGAAAAGAGCGACCAGAATAATTTTGGGGCGACTGTATTGAGAAATTGCCGAGGTTCCAGTCGACCAAAATCGGAATGCGCAACCACTCGTCGTAGTGCACTTTTTCGAGATGTAACAGCAAATCGTGGGTACTACGTTGCAACACAGAAATATCTGATCTCTCTAAACTGAAGTTTTGCGGGGCCTGGGGCTCACGAAGCAAATCGTAAAGATGAATTGCATCGCCTTTGACCGAGTTTGAAGTGGGTGGCAACAACGGGGCTATTGTCGCGCAAGCCAAGTGAAACTCTGCAATTTCTTGAGCCAGCGTTATGACATCTTGGTCGGTCAAAATCCGCGGTAATGAATCTTGTCGCTGCACATCGGTATAAAAAACCGCCCAACAAGACTCGTCGTACCACGTATACGGCCGACCATTTTTACTGAGAACTTCGGCGAGAAAGCCGGCCCAACGGCCACCTTTAAGATGTGCGCTACAACGGGCGAGTCTGTCATGATCTTCGGCAAATTGAAAGTACGAACCATATGAACTTACTTTGGCGATCAAATTTGAGTTGTCTGACATCGTCAACCGAAACACTCGGTTTGTCGAAACATGCGCACTTACTTCGGTGAGTTTTTCGATAAGCCGCAGATCACCAAAATCTGCCCATGCATCACGAACAGTATCTATTGCACCAGGAAGTGAACTCGTTAACGAATCATTTCGTGAACCAGACATGAGCAATTAGTCTCGCAGGTTCAAGCCGCCACTTCTTGCAACGTTCTAGCGCGAGTTCGCTCTGATTCCGATTGGAGCGATGAGATGAAAACCTGCTTGATGTCGCTGCTCTTCAGATTCTCCACCCCAAAAACCATATTCGTGATGATTGCGTGCGAACTCTCTACACGTTGTTTGCACTTCACAGGATGCGCAAACTTCGCGAGCCATCGATTCTCGTTGCTCGCGAGCCTGAGGTCGCTCGGCTGGTGCCGGAAAAAATACATCGCTGAGTCCGCGACAGGCTGCATCGTTCATCCACTTGTCATCGGTTTCTAACCGTTTGATGAAGAAGTCTGACCCCGCCACGCCCCTGAAACTAGCCGATAACTAACTGACTAGTCAATTACATATAAGGACCAATATCAGCGTTTGAGAGCCTCGTCGACCCCTAATCCAAAGGCTTCTATGTCTTCAAGAGTCGTATCCCAAGCCGTCATCCAGCGAACTTGCTCGGCCGCCACATCCCAATCCCAGAAAAAAGACCAATCTTGTAGGGCTGTGCGGGCGGGCTGAGCAATCGTTGGGTAAAGGCTGTTCACGAGGGGAGGAGAAACAAGTCCGAGCGATCGGTGATGTTTAGTTCGTTCGTAAAGTGCGAGGGCCATTGCATTTGCTTGCGATCCAAGTTGAAAAAATAAACCATCACGAAATAATTCAACATATTGCGCAGAGATGAATCGCATTTTTGAATTCAACTGAGTAATTTGTTTGCGAATATATTCGGCGCGTTCGCCGAGTTTTGGTTTCAAAAATACGACGGCTTCACCAAACATGATGCCAGCCTTCATCGCACCAAAACTCAAAACGTCAACACCGGCATCGATTGTAAAACTTCGCAACGCCTCGGGCGTCGCACCATAGACGGCAGATGCGTTGCTTAGGCGGGCGCCATCCATGTGCACGAGCATTTCAAGCTCATGAGCAGTCTCACAAATTGCTCGCACTTCGGCGGGCGAATAAACGGTACCTAATTCGGTTGATTGGGTGATCGACACGACCGCTGGTTGAGCGTGATGCACATGGCCACGCAGATGTGCGACACCATGAAGATCTTGCGGTCGTAGTTTTCCGTCGAGTGATGGAAGATCTATCAATTTCGCTCCAAGAACTCTTTCGGGTGCGCCGGTTTCATCTACTGCAATATGTGACCATGAAGTGCATACGACCGCCTCGGCTGGCTTGAGCATGCAGGCAAGTGCGAGAATGTTGGCGCCCGTACCACCGAAGACGAACTCGGTACGCACATCGGCATCAAAAAGTTTCGAGAACGCCTCTTTAGCCTGCGTCGTATGTTTATCTAGTCCGTAGGCGAGCGCATGAGACTCGTTGGCTCGAACAACCGCCGACAAAATATCTGGATGCACGCCAGCCGCATTGTCAGAGGTGAACAGGCGAGCCGGGGGTTGGTGCGAAATCTTCATTTGTTCAGTATGCCTTCAACACAACTACCGCGAAGGTGAGCCGGTCATGCGCCACTTGAGTTAAACCGTGAACTATAATTTCGTCATGACGAAATTAGTTTCGGCAAGCAAAACCCGATGTCAGTGGTGTAGGTCGCCATTCAAACAATTGCCGGGCGCAGGACGGCCTAGACGCTTTTGTTGTCAATCGTGTCGACAATGGGATTGGGTGGCTCGCCAACGCGCCAGTGAACTGCAACTCAGCGAGGACGAACTGGTTATTGCCCGCCATGAATTGGACTCTCTAAGAGACCAGGTTTACCTACTTAAGTGTGCAATTGCCGATGTTGAGGCTGATCTTGATCCGGCTATTGATCCAACGACACGAGACTTTAAAGCTGCACTGAACTGGTTGTTAAAGGCGGCTAAACCTCTTGCTGAGGATTACATTCATCCCAGCCCAAGTCGCGCTGCATAGGCATTTCGATGTGTTGCGTCACTGTTCTTTTTCGTTTATTTGCCCATAATGTTAGTTATGTAAAGTTGGTTCAGAGTTGAGTATTCCAAGTGTTGGCTGGTCGTCAGCCCAGGTTTTTGAAGCGCTCGAGGAAATGCGCACACGCGATATTGCATGGCGCCAAGGGCGTGCGTTCAGTCTCGCCTACTTCGCAGGTGACGAGGCAATTAAGGTCGCCGAAGAGGCCTACAGGCGCTTTAGTGGCGAGAACGCACTCAGCACAGATGCTTTTCCGAGTTTGCGAAAAATTCAATCTGAGGTTGTAGCGATGACCGGTTCTTGGCTGGGGGCAAACCAAGACTCGGCTGGATTTATGACCTCAGGGGGCACTGAGAGCATTTTGATGGCGGTCAAGGCGGCGCGCGATCGTTTGCGATCTGAACGCAATATCAATAGACCGAATATTGTTCTGCCGACCTCTGCCCATGCAGCTTTCGATAAAGCTTGCGCTTACTTCGAAGTTGAGTCGAGGCGCGTTGACGTCAAAGACGACTGGCGTGCGGATGTCGATGCGATGCGCGCGCGAGTTGATCAAAATACTGTGCTAGTCGTCGCTTCTGCCCCACAATACCCTCAAGGTGTTGTAGACGATGTATCTGGTATTGCTGCACTTGCACTTGATGCTGACTGCAACTGTCATGTTGATGCTTGCATGGGCGGAGTAACGCTCGCCTATCTTGAACGACTTGGAGAAGTCTTACCACCGTGGAACCTGCGAGTGCCGGGCGTGAGTTCAATTTCGGTAGACCTGCATAAGTTTGGCTACACATCCAAAGGTGCATCAGTAATTATGTATGCATCCAAATATTTACGATCATTTCAGGGCTTTGTAACTGACAACTGGCTCGGTGGTTTGTATGCATCGTCAGGTGCCCTGGGTACCAAGTCTGGTGGCTCAATGGCCAGCGCTTGGGCGGTGATGCATCATCTAGGAGATGATGGCTACTTGCGACTCACGCGTCAAGCTCGCGACGCCACTTTAAAACTTGCAAAGACAATTGGCTCGAGCGAGCATTATCTCTTACGCGCTCAACCCGAGACCACGCTGCTTTGTTTTGGTGCCAAAGATCCAGACGCGCTGAATGTCTTCGCTGTCGCCGACGAACTATGGCAGCGCGGTTGGTATATCGATCGTCAAACACCCCCAGACTCGCTGCACTGCACCGTCAACGCGATTCATCACGACAAAATTGAATCATTCGTCAACGATTTAGAACTCGCAACCAA
>ERZ889217.130-NODE-130-length-48447-cov-15.011985_pt1 | contig 48447 bp, 44 predicted proteins | sample MGYA00521098_ERZ889217 | MGnify/ENA primary metagenome ERZ889217 (study PRJEB32303, sample SAMEA104408613) | aquatic metagenome | biome: Brackish water; feature: Pelagic; material: water | place: Baltic Sea | collected 2014-06-10T22:04:00 | depth 2,362 m ... | reverse complement strand
CGCCGTTGACCACGGCTTTGCTGCCAAAGCCGATCCGCGTTAAGAACATTTTCATCTGCTCAGGTGTTGTGTTTTGTGCTTCATCCAAAATCACAAAGGCGTTGTTAAGCGTTCGCCCGCGCATGTAAGCCAAAGGTGCGATCTCGATGGTTTGCTTTTCAAACAGACGCTGCACTTTCTCAAAACCCATTAAGTCGTACAGTGCATCGTAGAGTGGGCGTAGATAGGGGTCGACCTTTTGCGCCAAATCGCCTGGTAGAAAGCCCAATCGTTCACCCGCTTCAACCGCGGGACGCGTCAAGATCAAGCGCTGAACATTGTCTCGCTCGAGCGCATCAATGGCACAAGCCACGGCCAGCCACGTTTTACCGGTTCCCGCAGGGCCCGTGCCAAAGGTGATGTCATGCTTAAGAATTTGCTCGATGTACTCGCCTTGTCTTGGCGTGCGTGGCTTTAGGTCTGCACGGCGGGTGCGTAACTGATAAGGATCAGCACCGGCTGCTGTGATGACGCTCGAGCGTAGCGATTGCTCAGCACGGGCTTGAACGATGCCGAGCTGAATTTCATCGATCGATAACTCGCGCCGGCCAGCTTCAGTGTGAAATTGTTTGATAAGAGACATGGCTTGGTCTGCCTTGACCCCATTGATTTCAAACGCGGCACCCCGATGGCCGATCGATACTGCCAAGGCTTGCGAGATCTGTCGCAGGTTTTCGTCAAGAGGGCCACAAAGCTTAGCGAGCTGGTCGTTATCGCCCTCAAGGGTGAAGCGCAGTCTCGAAGTCGTCATGGGTTGCTCGGTAAAAGATCAGTTTCGCGCGTGAGAATTTCACCCCGCAAGCTATTGGTATTAACCTCGTCAATGGTGATGTCGACCAATTGGCCAATCAGACGTGGCGAACCTTTGAAATTCACGATTCGATTGTTTTCCGTGCGTCCCATCATTTCAGAGGGGTCACGTCTGGATGGTCCTTCGACCAAAACGCGTTGTGGTTGTCCAACCATGGCGTGCGCTATGGCGCTGGCTTGTTCGTTGATCTTGGTTTGTAGGCGGTGCAGACGTTTGAGCTTTAGCATATCTGGCACTTCGTCTGTTAAGTCAGCCGCTGGCGTGCCTGGTCGCTTGGAATACATAAAAGAAAACGACGTATCAAAGCCGATTTCATCAATCAAAGCCATTGTCTTATCAAAGTCCGCATCGGTTTCACCAGGAAAACCCACGATAAAGTCAGACGACAAGGTGATACCGGGTCGAGCCTGACGCAAGCGTCGCACAATCGACTTGAACTCGAGCGTGGTGTAGCCGCGCTTCATGGCCGCCAAAATGCGGTCACTACCCGCCTGAACCGGCAGGTGCAAGAACGACACGACCTTGGGTAAGGTGGCATACGCGTCAATTAAGCGCGAAGTCATTTCTTTGGGGTGCGAGGTGGTGTAACGAATACGCGCAATACCTGGAATGTCGTGAACATACTCAAGCAGCGTCGCAAAGTCTGCGATCTGATCGGTATCCCCCATCTTGCCGAGATAGGCATTGACGTTTTGACCGAGCAAGGTCACTTCACGAACCCCTTGGTCGGCCAAGTCGGCCACTTCGGTTAAGACATCCTCAAAAGGACGAGACACTTCCTCGCCTCGGGTGTAGGGCACAACGCAGAAGCTACAGTATTTGCTACAGCCTTCCATGATCGACACAAACGCCGCTGGACCGTCAACACGGGGTGGGGGTAGGGCATCAAACTTTTCGATTTCAGGAAAGCTGATGTCAACTTGTGATTTGCCTGTTTGCTGGCGCTTGGCAATCAACTCAGGCAGTCGGTGTAGTGTTTGGGGGCCGAACACCACGTCAACGTAAGGCGCACGTTTGACGATTGTGGCGCCTTCCTGACTGGCCACACAGCCGCCGACACCGATAATCAGGTTGGGGTTGGCTTTTTTTAGAACCTTAACTCGGCCGAGATCAGAAAAGACTTTGGATTGGGCTTTTTCACGTACCGAGCACGTGTTGAATAGGATCACGTCGGCAAGAGCAGGGTCTTGGGTTAGCTCAACAGGCTCTGCCACCCCCAAAATGTCGAGCATTTTGTCTGAGTCATACTCATTCATCTGGCACCCAAAGGTGCGGATGAAGACTTTCTTTACATTTTCTGTCATTGCCTTTCGCCGTAACGGGTGTAGATCCCGGGGGCGCCTTTTAAGCAGGTCAATCGGGTGAAGCGCAACGCGCCAATTATTCGGTATAAACCTCTTCTACTTCATCGTCTTTCTTGACGGGCTTGACCAAGTCTTCACGCTTAACCCCGAGCCATAGGGCAATTGAGGCAGCAACAAAGATCGACGAGTAAATGCCAAACCAGATGCCGATGGTGAGCGCCAAAGCAAAATAATGTAACGTGGGCCCACCAAATATCAGCATGGATAAAACCATGATCTGCGTCGAGCCGTGGGTGATGATGGTGCGTGACATGGTTTGGGTGATGGCGCCGTCGATGACTTCGCGGACATCGACATTGCGTAATCGGCGAAAGTTTTCACGAATTCGATCCATGATAACCACCGACTCGTTCACGGAGTAGCCTAGCACGGCCAAAACGCCCGCCAGAACAGCCAGTGAGAATTCCCATTGAAACGCAGCAAAGAAGCCCAGGATAATTACCACATCGTGCAAGTTAGCCACCACGCCAGCCACCGCAAACTTCCACTCAAAACGAACGGCCAAGTAGATCACGATACCGATAATCACAAAAAGCAGCGCAAGAAGGCCATTTTCAATCAGTTCTCGACCAATTTGTGGCCCAACAAACTCAACGCGTTGCAACACAACATTAGGTTCGGATGCGCTAAGTGCTGCCATGAGTGCGACGCTTTGGTCGGCAGAGGATTGTCCTTCAGACAACGGCAGCCGAATTAAGACGTCGCGCGAAGTGCCGAAGTTTTGAACTTGAAAATCGGTGTAGCCCAGTGACTGAATTTGTCCTCGGATGTCGACCAAGGGCGCTGTTTCTGGATAGGCCAGTTCAATCACTGTGCCGCCGGTAAACTCGATGGACAGATTGAAGCCGCGAACCGCGATGAATGCGACAGAAGCCACAAAAAATATCAGGCTAAACATGTTTAGCGCCAGTGAATGGCGCATGAACGGAATGGTGCGGGAGATACGGAAGAATTCCATGATTTATTGATCCTTCGGTTGCCAGATCGTACCGATCGACAATCCCTTGAGCTTCTTACGGCCACCGTAAGAAAGATTAACCATTGATCGCACCACAACCACCGCTGAGAACATCGAAGTCAAGATGCCTAAGCAATGAACGACCGCAAAACCTCGCACCGGTCCCGTGCCAAATATCAAGAGGGCAATGCCCACGATGAGGGTGGTTAAGTTAGAGTCAAGAATCGTCCCCCAAGCGCGCTCAAAACCAATCTGAATGGCAGCTTGCGGGGATTCGCCACGCCGCAGTTCTTCTCGTATCCGTTCATTGATCAGCACGTTGGCATCAATGGCCATGCCAATGGTGAGTGCAATGGCAGCAATACCTGGTAAGGTCAATGTGGCTTGCAACATGGACAGCAATGACATCAACAAAAAGACGTTGATAGTCAAGCCAATGGCTGAAAACAACCCAAAGGTACGGTAGTACACAACCATGAAGAGCACCACAGCCACAAAGCCCCAGAGCGTGGCATTGAAACCCTTGGCGATGTTTTCTGCGCCTAGACTTGGGCCAATGGTGCGCTCTTCAATGATGGTCATCGGTGCTGCGAGTGAGCCTGCACGCAGCAATAGAGAAATATCGGCAGCGTCTTCAGCCGTCATGCTGCCTGAAATCTGAACTTGACCACCAGGGATTTCGCTTCGAATCACTGGTGCTGTCACCACCTCGCCACGGCCTTTTTCAAACAACAAAATGGCCATTCGATTGCCGATGTTGTCACGGGTGACATCTCTAAAAATACGCGCACCCTTGCTGTCTAAAGTTAAGTGGACCGCGGGCTGTTGGTTTTGAGAGTCGCGGCCTGCTTGAGCATCTTGCAGATTTTCTCCGGTCAGGATGACTTGTCGACGCAATAGCAATGGGCGTCCATCAGAGTCCTCATAGCGTTCGAGTCCAAATGGCACAGCACCGGCAGCTAGCGCAGAGGATGCGGCAGGCGAGTCATCGACCATACGAATTTCGAGTGTGGCGGTGCGACCCAGAATTTCTTTAGCGCGAGCCACGTCTTGCACGCCAGGCAACTGAACGACGATTCGGTCAGCGCCTTGTTGTTGGATCACGGGTTCGGCCACGCCGAGCTCGTTAATTCGGTTGTGCAACGTGATGATGTTTTGTCTGAGTGCGCCGTTTTGGACAGCGGCAATCGCTGCATTACTTAGCTTACCGGTGATCTGAGGCAAGCCGCTGCGAATGCCGTCGCTGGTGCCTTCAATAAAGCTCATGTCGTTATAGCGAGTGCGCAGCAAAGCGAGGCCTCGGCTGCGAGCCTGCTCATCGGCAAACACGGCCACCACTGACATGTCCGTACGCTCAACGCTCGGCGTGGCAATGCGCTGCTCACGAAATGCCGCCCGAATATCAGTAGACAGTGAGTCATAACGGGCCGTCAGTGCCCCTTGCATGTCAACTTGCAACAGGAAATGCACCCCGCCTCTTAAGTCTAGGCCCAGATACATCGGGCCAGCCCCAATGGCAGTCAGCCAGGCTGGTGACGCAGGCAGTAAATTCAGTGCAACGGTGTAGGTCGGATCAGCGGGATCAGGGTTTAACGCCCGTTCTATGATGTCACGCGCCTTGAGTTGCTCGTCGGTCGAAGAGAAGCGAAACCGCACAGTACCTACTGGACCATTGCGCTCAAAATTTGAGCCCGTGGTGACCAAGGCGGCTTGATCAAGAATCGTCTGCACGCGATTGAGCATGTCGGGGTCGATCTTGGTTGTGGACTTGGCGCTTGACACCTGGACCGCGGGTGATTCGCCATAGAAGTTCGGAAGGGTATAAAGAAATCCGACCACTAGGGCGACCAAAACGGTCAGATACTTCCACAAGGGGTAACGATTCATGGGCGCAACACTTATTGAAAAGCTGAAGGCCGGTTTAAACCGGCCAATCCAGCGTTAGAGATCGGCAAACAAGCGTTAAATCTGCTTCATGGTGCCCTTAGGCAACACCGTTTGAACAGCGGTTCTCTGCAAGAGAATTTCCACTGGCTTTTCGGCCAATGCAGTCACTTCAACACCAATGTAAGCGTCTGTGACTTTGGTCACTTTGCCCAACATACCACCGGCGGTGATGACTTCATCACCTTTGGCTAGGGCTGCCACAAGGTTTTTGTGTTCCTTTTGTCTCTTCATCTGGGGACGAATCATCAAAAAGTACAAAATCACAAACATCAAAACGATGGGTAGCAGGCCCGTCAAAGAACTCATATCACCAACTGCTTGCGCGACGACAACGCCGGCTATTTCGTGCAAAGACATTTAAGCCTCCTATTAAAAAACTTTTAATATCAATGTACCTAACCCGTTATTGTAGCGACTTGGCCGCTCGGCGACTGAGAAATTGCTTTTTCCACGTCTCAAAGACACCGAGCCCTATGGCATCTCGCATTTGAGACATCAGATTCATATAGAAATGCAGGTTGTGCACCGTGTTTAATCGTGCGCCTGTGATTTCGTTTGCCCGCTGTAAGTGGTGCAAATAGGCGCGGGAAAAGTGGCGGCAGGTGTGGCACTGACATTCAGGGTCTAACGGACCGGTGTCATGGCGGTATTTGGCATTGCGGATTTTGATATCACCGTTTTGGGTAAAGAGCCAGCCGTTACGGGCATTTCGGGTCGGCATCACGCAATCGAACATGTCAATGCCGTGGCTAACCCCTTGCACCAAATCCTCCGGTGTGCCGACACCCATGAGATAGCGGGGGGCATTGGCTGGCAATTTGGGCGCTGTGTGTGCCAGTATCCGGAGCATGTCCTCTTTGGGTTCGCCCACCGATAGGCCCCCAATGGCGTAGCCATGAAAACCGATCTCTGTTAGCGCTTGTAGCGACTCGTCTCGTAGGTCCTCGAACATGCCGCCCTGCACGATGCCGAAAAGGGCATTTTTGTTGCCAGATTCTTCGAAGGCTGCCTTGGATCGCTGTGCCCAACGTGCCGACATGCGCATGGACGCGGCTGCTTGTTCATGGGTGGCCACATCGTTGCCGATTTTGTAAGGGGTGCACTCATCAAACACCATCACCACGTCGCTATTGAGCGAGGTTTGGATCTGCATAGAAAGCTCTGGGGTTAGAAATAGCTTTGAACCATCGATGGGTGAAGCAAACTTTACGCCCTCTTCAGAGATCTTGCGCATGCCTTGAAGGCTAAACACCTGAAAACCGCCTGAATCCGTCAGGATGGGTTTTTGCCAGCCCATGAAGCCGTGCAACCCCCCGTGTTCTTCGATGACGTCAGTGCCAGGTCTGAGCCAAAGATGAAACGTATTGCCCAGCACGATCTGCGCACCAACTTCAGTTAGCTCATGGGGCATCATGGCTTTGACGCTGCCATAGGTACCGACTGGCATAAAAATAGGCGTTTGTACCTCGCCGTGGGTCAGGTTTAAGCGCCCACGTCGTGCCAGGCCGTCTGTTTTGAGTAACTCAAACTGCATTTGATCGACCCTTTTCCAAAAACATCGCATCGCCATAGCTAAAAAAACGGTAGCGCTGTTTAACCGCGTGAAGATAAGCGGATTTCATGGGTGCCATGCCAATGAAGGCCGCCACGAGCATTAACAACGTCGACTGGGGTAAGTGAAAGTTCGTTACCATGGCATCGACCGTGTGCCACTGATAGCCTGGTGTGATGAAAAGCTCGGTGTCGCGGCTTGTGGCAGTTAATTTGCCTTGGTGCTCTTGGCAGGCAGATTCTAGGGCGCGCACGCTCGTGGTGCCGACAGCAATGACTCGACCACCCCTGTTTTTGGCTTTCGTCACTGCCTCGACAGTGGCTTGCGAAATGGAATACCACTCGCTGTGCATGTGATGTTTGGAAAGGTCGTTGTTGCGTACGGGTTGAAAAGTACCCGCGCCCACGTGCAAAGTTACAAATGCCATTGACACGCCTTTGTCAGAGATCCGTTGCAACAAATCCTCATCGAAATGCAATCCAGCCGTGGGTGCGGCTACCGCCCCAGGGTGCTTGGCGTAAACGGTCTGGTAGCGTTGTTCGTCGCCAGCCTCATCGGCATGTTCGATGTATGGGGGCAGTGGCACGTGCCCATGGCGATCGAGCTGTTCAAGCACAGGCTCGTCAAATGTCAATTCAAACAAATCGTTACTTCGCCCTGTCACCTGCACATCAAAAGCGTCGGCCAAACGCAGGCGACTGCCTGCTTTGGGCGACTTGCTGGCTTTGATGTGAGCGAGCGATTGGTGGCTGCCGGTGATGCGTTCAATCAAAACCTCAATCTTGCCGCCGCTGTCTTTTTGACCAAAAAGTCGGGCTTTAATCACTCTAGTATCGTTAAAGACCAGCAAATCGTTGGTGTTCAGTAGATCGATCAAATCCGCAAACTGGCGATCAATGAGCTGGGCACCAGCATCAACGTGTAAAAGGCGACTGCCTGTGCGCTCGGTGGTCGGGTGTTGCGCAATCAATTCAACTGGCAGCACGTAGTCGTAATCAGCCAACGTAAGGGTTGGGCTGGTGCGATTGGCATTGTCAGTCGGTTTTTTTGGGTGAGCCGCTTGTTCAGGGTGATTAGACAAAGAAGATCCTGCCATAATGAGTGATTAGCGCTGATTGTTTATTTGATGCGTCGCGCGATTAAATCGCCAAACTGACGTAAGGGTTGAATCATGCCATGATTTAAATAACTCATGCGGCACAGTGGTTCGCACTTAAGTTTTTACTTAATTTAGCGGAGGCTCAAAAAAGTGTCATATTTTCAAATGCTAACGGTCTTGGCGCGCTGGCGAGCGCGGGCGATCGTGGTTCTGTTTCTGATGTTTTTGGCCAACATGGCCGCTCAGGCTCAGTCCCTTCCTTCTGAGGTATCCCGAGCTTGGAGCAAGACAGGTCTACCAGACACGAGTCTTTCAATGGTGATTGAAGAGGTCGGTGGCGCGCGATTGGCGGCGCTTGGGTCCAGTGACCTTAAAAATCCGGCTTCTGTCATGAAACTATTGACCACCTGGAGCGCCTTGTCTGAGCTCGGCCCGGACTTCGTGTGGCGCACAACCTTTCTGATGGGCGCCAAGGCGATTGTCAGTGATAAGGGTGTGCTCAGTGGCCCACTTTATTTGCGGCCTAGTGGCGATCCTTTATTTCTACTGCAAGATCTTTGGCGCCTAATGCGCGAACTGAGGTTGCGGGGCATCACCGAAATCTCAGACATCGTGATCGATCGCTCAAAATTTGGTGACATCGCGATTAACCCAGACGATTTTGATGGCAAAGGCGATCGCCCCTATAACGCCAGCCCAGATGTTCTTATGGTTGGATTTGGGGCGGTGCGCTTGGTTTTTACACCAGATTTAGACAAGCAACGCTGGCGAGCTTTTGTTGATCCGCCAATTGCGGGTGTCAAAATCGACAGCAATGTTCGCTATCGCTCTGGCTCTTGTCGCAGTGGCCCGCAAGTATCTTCTGAGACCATTACTGCAGGCGATCAAGTCAGCTTTCGCATTTCTGGCGAAGCCACGGGCTCTTGTGGCGAGTTCGATTTGTATCGACTGGCGTTTTCTCAGTCTGATTTTGCTGCCAAAGCTTTAAAGTCAATGTGGACTGAGTTGGGTGGTCAGATGACTGGCACAGTCAAAGAAGGTCTGATTGCGCCTGATGCGGTGCCGTTAGCGGCCCATGAGTCGCCGCCACTGGCCGAGGTGATTCGGGTGGTCAACAAAAGTAGTAACAACGTCATGACTCGGGTACTTTTGTTGACCCTTGCCTCAGAGCTTGGCCAGCGACCGGCCACCGTAGAGGGTGGGGTACAAAGGGTTCTGCAGACGCTGAATTCTCAGGGTATTGAAACAAATGGTGTAGTGATTGAAAACGGTTCTGGTTTGGCACGCCGTTCACGCGTCAGCGCTGACCAAGTTGCCAAAATGTTGCAAGTGGCTTGGCGCTCACCTGCGATGCCGGAATATGTGTCTTCTTTGGCTATTCTTGGCACAGATGGCACGCTGCGGCGACGCTTGCGAGGCGATGCCCGAGGTTATGCACACATGAAAACTGGCGCTTTGAGAGATTCGAGGGCCATTGCGGGCTACGTGCTGTCGCAATCGGGCAAGCGGTATGTGTTTGTAAGTCTGGTAAACAATCCGCAGGCCTTTAAAGCTCGCGACTTTGAAAACCAGGTTGTTGACTGGCTGATCAGTCGCTAGCGCGGACCATGCAGGCTCATCAGGTTTGATTGTCCATACGCAACGATTTAAGGAGAGCCACGGTGGCAGTACACGAGATTCGACATCCATTGATACGCCACAAGCTTGGCTTGATGCGCCGCGCTGATCTCAGTTCGAAAAGTTTTCGTGAACTGGCCCAAGAAATCACGCAGCTGCTGATGTACGAAGCGAGCAAGGATTTTGTGCTCGAGCCGGCGCAAGAAATCGGGTGGTGTGGGCCAGTGCCAGTCGAGCGGGTCGCAGGTAAAAAAATAACGGTGGTGCCTATTTTGCGTGCTGGCATCGGCATGCTTGATGGTGTGCTCAGTATCGTGCCAGGTGCCAAAGTCAGCACCGTGGGCATCAGCCGCAACGAGCAGACCTTGCAAGCGCAGACTTATTTTGAAAAACTGGTGGCTGCGCTAGATCAAAGATTGGCCATTGTGCTGGATCCGATGCTCGCCACAGGCGGAACAATGTGTGCCACTATAGAATTGTTAAAACGATCAGGCGCTCGAGAAATCAGGGCAATCGTGCTGGTGGCAGCACCCGAGGGTATTGAGCGAGTGACGCAAGCGCATCCCGAGGTTGAAATCTTCACCGCTTCAATCGATCTTGGCTTGAACGCTGACGGCTACATCATGCCTGGATTGGGTGACGCCGGCGATCGAATTTTTGGGACCAAACAAAAGGTCCACGGTCATTAGTCAACAAAGGAGCAAAGCAATGGTTACGCGACGCAAGACTAATTCAGAACCAATCATTTCTTCACAAGAAAAGTTAGTGGAGTCGGTTAAACAAACGCTCGATGATGCCGAAGCGCTGTTGCGTGAAGCAACAGACGCCACAGGCGAGAAAGCGCAGGCTTTACGCCAAGAGGCCCTAGACTGCCTCAAACGTTCACGTGAGACCCTGTACGACGTTGAGGAAGACGTTCTGGCTAGAGGTCGTCAAGCGGTGCAAGCAACCGATGAATATGTGCATCAAAACCCTTGGCAGGCGATCACCGTTGCCGGTGTGGCGGGGTTGTTGGTGGGCATGTTAATCACGCGGCGTTGATGCCGATGGTAGGTTCACTTAAGGGAATCGTCGCAGAGTCGGTGGCATCGATACGCACCCGATTGACGCTATTTGGATTGGAATGGGTTCAGGCTCGGGCTGATCTTTGGCGCCAAGGGTTGCAAATGCTGATTGGCGTGGTGCTTATTTTTATGGCACTGATCCTCACGTCCTTTTTGCTCGTGTTGCTGGCCTGGGACACACCCTACCGTATTTGGGCTGTTGGCTTGCTGGCTATCTTTTATGCTGTTTTGGGTGTGGGGCTGCTTTGGCTTGCAAAGCGTTCTTTGATGTCCGGTGGCTTGCCTTTTTCGGCGACGATTGAAGCTCTAACACGTGATGCTGATCAGTTGGCCAATTGGGCTCAAACCAAGTCTGCAAACTCGTCACTCCCAGTGCGTGACAAGGCAGAGGCGCCATGAGCAAACGTTATTCAGTGGCCCTAGAACGCGCCGTGCAGATCGAATTGCTTCGAGTTCAAGCTGACCTTCAACGGCAGACCTTAGCCATGCACAGCCAAAATCTAGTGGCGTCGCTTGACCCCAGAGAGCATATTGAGGCCTTAATCGGTGGCTCGCAGACTGATCTGCTGCAACAAGGCGTGAGTTTGGTGTCGCGCTACCCATTTTTGTTGTCATTGGCATCGGATGCTTTAACGAGTTCCCGTGGCCGGCGTATTTTGGGTATTGGCGCCAGTGTGGCGGGCGTGGCGAGCCTTTGGTGGCTGGTTTCAAAACGATCAACAACCAACGCTCGGCAATGAAACCTTTTTTAGTGGCGCTTGGGCTCCTGATTATCGCTAGTCTGACCATCGGGCCTGCCTCTTTAAATTGGCAGGCCTTTTTGTCGTCGCCATTTTCTGGCGTCGAAGACCGGTTGTCGGCCGTTATTGTTGAGTTGCGTCTGGCCCGTACTCTTTTATCAGTCATGACCGGCGCTGCCCTCGCCGTGGGTGGCGCGGTGATGCAAGGATTGTTTCGCAATCCGTTGGCTGAACCCGGTTTGGTGGGTGTCTCAGCGGGTGCTGCGCTTGGCGCCGTGATGGTGATGGTGATTGGGCTGTCAGGTGCGCTTTGGATCGGCATGGCGGGTTTTTTAGGTGCGTTGCTGGCCACAGGGGTGGCTTGGCAGTTGGCCAAAGGCCAGCCCGGCTCAGCGGGACTGCTGTTGGCTGGTATTGCTATCAATGCATTGGTTTTGAGTGTTATCAGCCTACTGATTAGCTTGGCCAGTGACCAGCAACTGCGTTCGATCACGTTTTGGTCGCTCGGCAGCATGACTCGCACACCACTGCTGGTGGTGTTGGTGCTGATGCCCTGGGTTGCTATGTGTTTGTGGGCGCTGTTTCGGCAATGGCCAGCGCTCAATGCACTGCTACTTGGTGAGTCGCAAGCTGAGCAAGTCGGCGTGCCAGTTGGTCGGATGCGATTGTTTTTGGTGGTGGTCATGGCTTTGATGGTGGGGCCCTTGGTTGGCTTTACCGGGGCCATCAGTTTCGTTGGCCTCCTGGTGCCCCAGCTCTTGCGCCGTTGGCGCGGCAGTGATCATCAAGCGTTGTTGCCATTGACGGCTGTCGTCGGGGCGATAGCCGTGTTAGGGGCCGACTTACTGTCTCGGGTCTTGGTCGCGCCAGCTGAGTTACCCATTGGGGTGGTGATAAGTTTGATTGGCGCGCCATTATTTTTATGGCTTTTGCGCCGATCGCTGAATCAAAGCCCGAGCGAACCCCAGATCTCATCGACCCGCTGACGAGTGGTCGCGTCCATTTCGATAGGGCGACCCCATTCCCGGTCTGTTTCACCCGACCACTTGTTGGTTGCATCCATGCCCATTTTGCCGCCGAGTCCCGAAACAGGTGAGGCGAAATCAAGATAATCGATGGGGGTGTTTTCAACCAGCACAGTGTCTCTGACCGGATCCATGCGCGTGGTCATGGCCCAAACGACTTCTTTCCAGTCGCGGATGTTGATGTCGTCATCGACGATCACAAGAAACTTGGTATACATGAATTGGCGCAGAATGCTCCAAATACCAAACATGACCCGTTTGGCGTGGCCGGGGTATTGCTTGCGAATCGAGATCACTGCTAGTCGGTAGCTACAGCCTTCAGGCGGCAAGAAGAAATCCTTGATTTCTGGCAGTTGACGCTGCAACAGCGGCACAAACACCTCGTTTAATGCCACGCCAAGAACTGCCGGCTCATCGGGTGGTTTACCGGTGTATGTGCTGTGGTAGATGGGGTCGCGGCGCATGGTTATGCGATCGACGGTAAAAACAGGGAACCAGTCCTGTTCGTTGTAATAGCCTGTGTGGTCGCCATAGGGGCCTTCAAGGGCCGATTCGTAGCCGTTGTCTGGCGGTGGGCGCATGCCAGCCGGAACTGTGGGGGTAATGGCGCGCGGGTCGCTATCGGGCAGTAAATGACCCTCGAGCACAATTTCAGCTGTTGCTGGTACGCTTAAGTCGCTGCCAATGGCTCGTGCTACCTCAGTGCGAGCACCACGTAGCAAGCCGGCGAATTGATATTCTGATAATGAATCAGGCACTGGCGTGACTGCGCCAAGCGTGGTGGCAGGGTCAGCGCCGAGCGCGACAGCGATCGGAAATGGGGTGCCGGGGTTGGCCAAAGCATGGTCTCTAAAATCGAGCGCACCGCCCCGATGTGACAACCAACGCATAATGAGTTTGTTATGACCGATCACTTGCTGGCGATAAATACCCAGGTTTTGTCGACGGGCGTTCGGACCACGCGTGATGACCAGACCCCAAGTTAATAAAGGCGCGATATCCCCTGGCCAACAGTGCTGTATGGGTAGTTTAGATAGATCAACGTCGTCACCTTCCCAGATAATTTCTTGACAGGCTGGCGAGCGGATATTTTTGGGGCTCATGTCCCACAGGGCTGACTTAAGCATGGCGACTTTACTTAGTGCATCCCTCAGTCCTTTAGGGGCTTCGGGCTCACGTAATGATGCCAGCAGCTGTCCAATGTCTCGCAGCGCAGCAACATTGTCTGCTCCCATGCCAAGCGCCACGCGCTCTGGAGTGCCAAATAGGTTTGCGAGCACAGGAATTGCGGCGGTTTGCCCCTGTTGTTGCACATTTTTAAACAAAAGGGCCGGCCCTTCAGCATGCAAAACGCGGCTTGAAATTTCAGTCATTTCAAGCTTGGTGTCAACCGGCGTTTCAATGTTTTTAAGCCGCCCAGCGCGCTCAAGTTGGCCAATAAAATCCCGCAAATCTCGATATCGCACGTTCGATTCTCACTTAAACGTTAATATTGACCCATGTCTACTACATTATTACCCAGCTGGCGCGAGGGTGTGCGCCGAGGACAAAAGCGCTTGTCTGAAGTGATTAGGGTATCGGGTGCTTACCTTGGCGTGGCTGTTTTGGCGTGCGTCGTCATGGTTTTAACGGTGCCAGTGCTCAGGGATCAAGCGGTGACCTTGCACCAAGCGGCGTTAAAAGCCCTCATGCCAGACGGCATTGAAACCATGCTGCCTGCAATCGGGCCCAGCGGCTTGGTACCCGAGCTGCGCTCGGTTGACCTCGCAGAAGTTCCCCATAGGCGGTTGCTTGAAGTTAAGCCTGAACCATCAACTGAACCGGTCGAGCGAACGCCGCCAGTGGGTCTGCTAGGTAACGTGCCATTGCCGAAAATTGAAGCGGCCATGGCGAACTTCGAGCTGACCGAGCAGCAGTTGAAAGCGCTCGAACATTACATTGCACGGAAATACCGGGTAGCCAGACAAGTGGTTGACCGCATTGTTGAGTCTGCGCTCGTTACAGGCGCTGATTTAAAAGTTAATCCGGTTTTAATTCTTGCTGTGATGTCGGTTGAGTCACGTTTTAACCCCTATGCTGAGAGTGGCGCAGGCGCTCAGGGCTTGATGCAAGTAATGACTAGGGTGCACACCGACAAATTTGAAAAACTGGGTACTGACGGTGTAGCTGCCTTTCACCCTGAAATCAATATTCGGGTGGGCGCTCAAATCTTGTCTGACTGCATTCGTCGCCGTGGTTCTGAATCGGCAGGCCTTCGTTGTTACGTTGGCGCCACGGGTCCAGACGATGGCGGCTACGCGCAAAAGGTTCAAGCCGAGCAACGGCGGATGGCGCTCGCCGCTAAAATCCCCTTGAACTAATATTTTTGCGGCTACTGGGTTCGTAAGAACTTATCCATTCTGTCCACGGCTTGTTCGAGACGATCCAAACCGGTGGTGTACGCCAGCCTGATTTTGCTGGCGGCGTGAGCTGGCCCGAAATCGATGCCCGGCACAAGCGCCACGTTGGCTTTTTCAAGCAATGCATCAACCAGCATTTGGCTGTTGTCAGTGAGCTTGGTGGTGTCGGCATAGACGTAAAAAGCCCCATCGGGTTTGGCGGGTACGAACAGCCCAATTGATTCAAGTGCAGGCACTAGAAAGTCACGCCTGGCCTTGAAGGCCTCATGGCGTTGTTCAAAAAGCGCCAGTGTGTTGGACTCAAAGCACGCCAAGGCGCCATATTGAGCTAAGGTTGGCGGGCAAATGGCCAGGCTTGATGCCATTTTTTCGATGGGGTCGACCATGTGCGCCGGCACGATTAACCAACCCAAGCGCCAGCCTGTCATGTGAAAGTACTTAGAGAAGCTATTCACAATGATCACGTCGTCAGCCACAGCCAACGCGCTCTTGGGTGTTTGGTCATAGGCCAGTCCCAAATAGATCTCATCGACAATGGTGAAGCCGCCACGTTGCCTGACTTTATCGATGATCTTTTTTAGGGTTTCAGGTGCGATTGAGGTGCCAGTCGGGTTGCTCGGTGAGGCAATGAGTAAACCACTGGTGTTGGCGTCCCAGTGTGCGTCGATGTCTTCTGGGGTCGGTTGAAATTGGTTTTGAGCTGATGTGGTGACCAGACGAGTATGGCCGCCTGCAGCCATCACAAAGTTACTGTTGGCCGGATAAGAGGGGTCTGGCATCAAGACTGACTGTCCGGGGTTAATCAGTGCCAGGCATGCCAGTTGTAGGGCGCCGCTAGCACCCGATGTGACAATGACCCGTTTGGCGTCAATGGGGGCGCCGAAATGTCCGCCATAAAAGTCAGCAATGGCTTGTCGCAACGCAGGCAGGCCTGCGGCGGGGCCGTATGTGCCGAGCCCCCGGTCAGCAGCCTGTTTCATGGCCGCCACGACTGCCGGGGCTGCGGTAAAGTCAGGTTCTCCGATCCCGAGGCTGATGACATCACGACCTTGGGCTCGCAGAGCCAAAGTGCGTTTAAAAATAGCCATGGCGTGAAAGGTCGCCATTTGATGGGTACGGTGTGCCAAAGCAACAGTCATGGTTTAAATCTCGATAGTCAATTTTGAGGAAATTGTAGTGTCCGACTCTCCTTCACGTCGAAACTTTCTTTTTGGACGTGCGCCAGCCAACGACGATCAGTGGCTTTTGTTTCTCTCGCGTTTGCGCCGCGCTTGCCTAGGCGCGGTTTCGCCCTTGGGCGCAGAGCAGGCAAGACTTGTCCCTGGGCGGTTCGATGACGTGCTTCAAGCGCGCGAGCTCTGCTCGACCTTTGGCGTGTGCATGGCGCTCGATGGGGTGGCTTTGCCTGAGCTTGACCGAGCCCGTCGCGTGCTTTGGGTACAAGCGGGGTCGGCTTGGGGTTCACTCATGCCGCTAGGCGACACAGGCCACTGGCGTGTCGAGGCGGGTTGTCCGGTTGCTGGCATGCATGCTGCAGGCTTGTTATGGCAATCGCAAAATGGCGTGCCTGAGAATTTGGCGCAGTGGCTCGCCACGGCGGGGCGACAGCAATTGAATTTGGATCATTTGGGTTTGGTTTCGATTGAGTGGTTGTTTGCCGATGGCACGATTGAAGTTTTGGGGGCGTTTGGCCAAGCCGATAGTCAACCGTTACGCTCGCTGAAGGCGCAGCAAACAATCCCAAAGCTTTTTGAATTGTCTGCAGAGCCACTCGTTTATCAATCATTGGATAAAAAATGGTGGCCTGGGATTTTTCGCATTGATGCACTGGTGCGTCAGCCTGCAGTCAATTTGGCCAATGTCGTGGTTGGCAGTGGGGGGGCGTTGGGGTGGCTGGTGGCGGCGACTTTTGCGCAAAGTGCCGTTCGGGCACCTGAGGTAGGCGAGATCCCCAGCCCCTTGGTTCAGACTGCAAATGAAGCAACCCTTTGGTTTGAAATTGACCAGCAGGTCAAAGGCATCATGGATCCCCAAAACCTATTTATGTCACCACCGATTCAAACAAGATAGAATTCATTCTTCTTTCTAAAAACATAACCTTGGCTTCCATGGATAAAAACTTCCGTCAGTCAGCCCTCGATTACCACGAGCAGGGGCGTCCCGGCAAAATCTCAATTGCCCCGACCAAAACCTTATCCAACCAGCGCGATCTGGCGCTGGCCTACTCGCCTGGTGTGGCGGCGGCTTGCGAAGAAATCGTGGCCAACGAAGCCAATGTGTTTCGTTACACCGCACGGGGCAATTTGGTGGGCGTGATTACCAATGGAAGCGCGGTCTTGGGTCTGGGTAATATCGGCGCGCTGGCATCAAAGCCCGTCATGGAGGGCAAAGCGGTCTTATTTAAGAAATTTGCGGGCATCGATGTTTTTGATATCGAAATCAACGAATCTGACCCGCAAAAGCTTATCGAAATTATTGCCAGCCTTGAGCCAACCTTTGGTGGTATCAACCTCGAAGACATCAAGGCGCCCGAGTGCTTCACCGTTGAGCGCGAATTGCGCAAGCGCATGAATATCCCGGTATTTCACGATGACCAACACGGGACGGCCATTTGCGTGACGGCTGCCTTCGTTAACGGCCTAGCGGTGGTGGGCAAGTCACTCGAACAAGTCAAAGTGGTTGTGTCTGGTGCGGGTGCAGCAGCGCTGGCATGCCTAGACCTGATGGTTGACATGGGGTTGCCTCTGAAGAATATTTGGGTCACCGATATCGAGGGTGTGGTTTACGAGGGCCGCACATCGCTGATGGATCCCGACAAAGCCCGGTTTATGCAAAAAACAGATGCTCGTAAGTTGGCTGATGTGATTGGTGGTGCTGATGTGTTTCTTGGCTTATCAGCCGGTGGTGTGCTGAAACCAGAAATGGTAGCCGCCATGGCCAAGCGCCCATTAATTCTGGCGCTCGCTAACCCCAATCCTGAAATCTTGCCAGCGGAAGCGCATGCGGTCAGGGGCGACATTGTCATGGCAACGGGACGCTCGGATTATCCAAACCAAGTCAATAACGTGCTGTGTTTCCCTTATATTTTTAGGGGCGCTTTGGATGTTGGCGCCACGGTCATCACGCGCGGGATGGAAAAGGCAGCCGTTTGGGCCATTACCCAGTTGGCACAAGAAGAGCAAAGTGAGCTCGTCACTGCCGCTTATGGCAGCGGTCAAAGTGCCTTTGGACCGGAGTACTTTATTCCCAAACCTTTTGATCCGCGACTGATCACGCGCATTGCAACAGCGGTGGCCAAGGCAGCCATGGAAGAGGGCGTGGCCACCCGTCCTATTGCTGATCTTGATGCCTATCTCGAGCAGTTAGAGCAGTTTGTCTATCACTCCGGTGCCTTCATGAAGCCTTTGTTTTCGGCGGCTAAGGCGTTTAAGCGCATGCAAGGCAAGTCCCGCATTGTGTACACCGAGGGTGAAGACGAGCGTGTGTTGCGAGCCGTGCAAGTGGTTATTGATGAAAAGCTGGCAACGCCCATCCTTGTTGGGCGTCCGACGGTTCTGGCTGATCGCATTGAAAAGCTTGGGCTACGAATTAAGCTCGGTCAAGATGTTGAAGTGGTCAATCCTGATTATGACGATCGTTTCCACCGGTACTGGACGATCTACTGGGAAAAAATGTCGCGTCAAGGCGTGACCAAAGAGATGGCTCGAGTTGAAATGCGTCGTCGACTAACCTTAATAGGTGCCATGATGGTTCATGTGGGCGATGCCGATGGCATGATCTGTGGTACGGTGGGCTCATATGGTGACCATTTGCGCTACGTTGATCAGATGATTGGATTAGCACCAGGCGAATCGACGTATGCAGCCATGAACATATTGTTGCTGCCTGACCACACCTTGGCATTGGTTGATACCCACATTAATGAAAATCCAACGGCTGAGCAAATTGCAGCGTTTACGATCGCCGCTGCCAAAGAGCTAAGACGTTTAGACCTGGTGCCCAAAGCGGCGCTGCTGTCGCGTTCAAATTTTGGGTCAGGCTCTTCGTCGTCCGCCTCAAAAATGCAGCAGGCGCTGGCTTTGATTCGCGAGCAGGCGCCTGAGCTTGAAGTCGATGGTGAAATGCACGGTGATTGTGCTTTGAATGAGGCACAACGGCTTAAAGTGCTGCCAAACTCGACACTCAAAGGCTCTGCTAACTTATTAATTTGTCCGAACGTTGATGCCGGTAATATCGCCTATAACCTTCTAAAGACTGCTGCAGGTGGTAATGTGGCAGTGGGTCCATTTTTGTTGGGCGTTGATGCGCCAGTTCACATATTGACCTCTAGCGCCACGGTGCGTCGGATTGTCAATATGACGGCTTTAACAGTGGTTAAAGCCAATCATTTGGATTAGTTTAGAGCGGGGTCGCTTACAAATGTTTCGGGCTGTTTCAAATAAGTCACAGTTTGAGATTGATTCAACCCGTCATTGTGGATACGATTCGCGCATTGGATCTTGAATCATCTTTAGGCAGGTACTGGCCATGAGTAGTCAGGCGCGTCGGCAAGTTCAGAAGTTATTGAGTAAGGGCGGGGCCTTTGAGCCGACGCAAGTTGATGCTGAGTTTAAGCAGTCGGTCATTGACGCCGAGTTGACTTGGTGTGTGGCCGACTGCAGCAAAGCACGCAATCGCTCAGCATTTTTTAGGGCGGTGGTTAAAGCGGTGGATTACCCACAGTTCTTTGGCAGTCGTTTCGACGGCCTCTACGATTGCTTGCGCGACTCGGTTGATGATCAAAAGACAGGGCTCGTCTTGCTTTTTGATCAACTGCACTCGTCAGATCCCGCGCTAGAGACTGACATGGCCGAATTGAAACAGGTGCTTGAAGATGTCGTCACGCACGCATCAGATCAAGGCAAGGTTTTTGTTTACGGCATTAATCACAGCGGTAAACATCCTGAGGACACGCCTGGCGTGGTTCGCAATTGGAGTGATGCGAGTGAATGATCGGCTACCAGCGCAGTAGTGTGGTTAAGCTGGCGATGGCGTAGAGGCCAGCGGTCTCGGTTCGCAACACGCGAGGGCCGAGCCCGACACAGGTGCCACCGTGACCCACGATGGTTTCCACTTCGCGCGAATCCCAACCGCCTTCTGGGCCTATGAAAAGCACGACTTGTTTGGCGTTACTTATTTTTGCAAGTAATGCTGGGTCATCTAAGCTTAGGGCCGCTGCTGGGGTAAAAACCAACTTTGGAATGTCACCCCGCATGGTTAGGGCTGTTTTTAAGGACGCTGCGGCTTCGACGTTCATTAAGCGGTTGCGACCACACTGCTCGCTTGCCGCGTGAACGATTCCTGACCAGTGGGTGATTCTTTTTTTGGTGCGGTCGTCGGAAAGCTTAATCAAGCTGCGGGCGCCGGGCACTGCGATCACTGAGGCGGCACCGAGTTCGACCGCTTTTTCAATGACCCAGTCCATTTTGTCTTGGCTTGCGAGTGCTTGTACGAGCGTGATGCGACCCAAACGCTCGCGATCAACGTCTTGCGCTTGGTCTAGCTTGGCGGTGCAATGTCCTTGGCTATCAAACGCGATGTGGGCCTCGAACTCATGCCCTGAGCCATCAAACAAAACCACGGTTTCGCCATCTTTCAGCCGTCGAACACGGATGTGGTGTGCGACCGCTTTTGGCAATTCGAGCGCAGCCCCAGCGGTCAACTCAGCATCACAAAAGAAACGAGGCGTCTTCATAGCGTCGGATGTTAACCGACTCGAGGCTTGGCCCAAAGCCTTGCTCGCTCGAGGGAGGTGCGTGCAGGTGCTAAAATTCGGGGTTTCCCTTACAGTTGACTTGTTTTGCGTCACTGTTTGGCGATCTAATCCCACTCGTAGAAGGCTGTGTCCGGTTATGACAGATCAAGCTCCAATCACCACCCAGATGGCCAACGCCATTCGCGCATTGTCGATGGATGCAGTCCAGCTTGCCAAGTCAGGCCACCCAGGAGCACCCATGGGGATGGCCGAGATGGCCACAGTGCTTTTTAAGCAGCACTTGCGTCACAACCCCGCCGATCCTGCTTGGCTAAATCGCGACCGTTTTGTTTTGTCCAACGGCCACGCTTCTATGTTGGTTTACAGCGTCTTGCATTTGTGTGGTTATGACTTACCGATTGAAGAACTGAAAGCCTTCCGTCAGCTCCATTCAAAGACGCCCGGTCATCCTGAAGTTGGTGTTACGCCCGGTGTTGAAACAACGACTGGTCCGCTTGGCCAGGGTTTATCTAATGCGGTTGGCATGGCGCTGGCCGAAGCGGTGCTCGCCATTCAATTTAACCGTGATGATTTGGCTGTTGTCGATCACCACACCTATGCTTTTGTGGGTGACGGCTGCCTGATGGAAGGCATCTCTCACGAAGTCTGCTCTTTGGCAGGCACCTTACGTCTTGGTAAATTGGTTGTGATGTATGACGACAATGGCATCTCTATTGATGGCAACGTTGAGCATTGGTTTAAAGATGATACCGCCCGACGCTTTGAGGCTTATGGTTGGAACGTGGTGCGCGATATTGACGGTCACGATGCCAGCGCAGTGAGTGCGGCGATCGAACAAGCCAAAGCCTTGGGTCAAACGCAACAACGTCCGACCTTGATTGTTTGTAAAACAGTGATTGGGCAGGGCGCACCGACCATGGCTGGGACGGACAAAGTCCACGGTGCACCCCTTGGTGAGGCTGAAATCGCGGCCACACGTGAGGCACTGAACTGGTCGCACGGTGCTTTTGAGGTGCCGCCAGCCATTAAAGAGGCTTGGGATTGCAGGGCCGTTGGTGCTGCTATTCAAAAGCAATGGACTGTTCTTTTTGATGCTTATCAGGCCAAGTACCCAAGCGAGGCCGCTGAGCTGCAACGCCGTATGGCGGGCAAATTGCCAACAAACTTCGCCAGTGCTATCGATGCCTTGATGTTGCAAGTTAACGAACAGGCCAAGACTGTCGCCACACGAAAAGCTTCACAACAGGTCATTGAGTCGCTAGTCGCTGTGTTACCCGAAATGCTCGGCGGCTCAGCAGACTTGACCGGTTCGAACTTTACCGATTGGCCAGGCGTAAAGGCTTTGCGCGCTGACGATAACGGCGTTAATGGCGGCCGTCACATCAACTATGGCGTGCGTGAGTTTGGCATGGCGGCCATGATGAACGGTATGGCTTTACACGGTGGATTTTTGCCGTTTGGTGGCACTTTCCTGACATTCTCTGATTATTCACGTAACGCCATTCGTATGGCAGCGTTAATGAAGCTTCGCGTGGTTCACGTGTTCACCCACGACTCCATCGGGTTGGGCGAAGATGGCCCTACTCACCAGTCAGTGGAGCAGGCCGCTAGCTTGCGATTGATCCCCAATTTGTCGGTATGGCGTCCTTGTGACACCGTTGAGACGGCTGCCGCTTGGATTTCAGCAGTTTCTAGACCAGCTAGCTTAGGCATGACCGTGCGAGCAGGAGGGCCTTCGGCGCTTTTGTTGTCGCGCCAAAACTTACCGTTTGTCGCGCGCGATGCAAACACCTTGGCGCAGGTTGGTCGCGGTGGCTACGTTTTGTCGGATGCCCCAAATTTTAAGGCGGTTGTGATTGCCACGGGTTCTGAAGTGGCGCTCGCCCTTGAGGCTCAGGCCACGCTAGAAAAAGAGGGTTTTGCCATTCGCGTGGTTTCAATGCCATGCACCGAAGTGTTCGATGCGCAAGACCCATCCTACAAGGCCGCGGTTTTGCCTGAAGGCGTGCCACGCGTGGCTGTTGAAGCCGGTGTGAGTGACTACTGGTACAAATATGTCGGCTTGAACGGCGCCGTGGTTGGGATTGATACATATGGTGAATCCGCCCCAGCCAGTGTTTTGTTTCAGCATTTTGGTTTAACCGCCCAAGCGGTGGTCGATAGCGTTAAAAAGATTTCGTAAACAAGGAGAGTGGTGTCATGGCAATTCGCGTCGCGATTAATGGTTATGGTCGTATTGGTCGGAACATTCTCCGGGCCCATTACGAAGGTGGCAAAAAGCACGATATCGAAATCGTTGCGATCAATGATTTGGGTGACTCCAAAACAAATGCGCACTTAACCCAATACGACACAGCACACGGTAAGTTTCCGGGCACAGTCGGTGTTGAGGGTGACCACATGGTGGTTAACGGTGACAAGATTCGTGTTTTGGCCAACCGCAATCCAGCCGAACTGCCATGGGGCGAAATGGGTGTTGACGTGGTGCTTGAGTGCACTGGGTTTTTCGCGAGTAAAGAAAAAGCCTCCTCACATTTGAAGGGTGGCGCTAAAAAAGTCATCATTTCAGCACCTGGTGGCAACGATGTTGATGCCACGATTGTGTACGGTGTTAACCAAGGTGTGTTGAAGGCTGAGCACACCGTGATCTCCAACGCTTCTTGCACCACCAACTGCTTGGCGCCATTGGTTCAGCCTTTGCATGACAAAATTGGCGTTGAAACCGGTCTGATGACCACCATTCACGCTTACACCAATGATCAGGTTCTGACTGACGTCTACCATGAAGACTTGAGGCGTGCTCGCTCAGCGACCATGAGCATGATCCCCACCAAAACCGGTGCAGCTGCTGCCGTTGGACTGGTGTTGCCAGCCCTGAACGGTAAGCTCGATGGCTACGCCATGCGTGTGCCAACCATCAATGTGTCGATTGTTGATTTGTCGTTCATCGCGTCACGCGATACGTCTGTTGACGAAGTTAATGCGGTCTTAAAAGAAGCCTCTGAAGGGGCTTTGAAAGGTATTTTGACGTACAACACTGATCCGCTTGTTTCTATCGACTTCAACCACAATCCTGCTTCGAGTAACTATGATGCAACCTTGACCAAGGTGTCGGGCAAGCTCGTCAAAGTGTCCTCTTGGTATGACAACGAGTGGGGCTTTAGCAACCGCATGCTCGACACCACTGTTGCCTTGATGGGCGCTAAATAAGCGATGGCAGCGACTGTGAAGACACTCGCCGGCTTGGCCCAAGCCGGCGAGTTAAAAGACAAGCGTGTATTTATTCGAGCTGACTTTAACGTGCCGTTTAATGATGCCGGCGAGATCGCTGAAGACACGCGTATTCGTGCTTCGGTACCCGGTATTCAGATGGCCTTGAAAGCTGGTGCTGCGGTGATGGTGACCTCACACCTGGGGCGACCCACAGAGGGGCAACTGACCCCTGCAGACAGTTTGGCACCCGTTGCCAAAAGTCTGTCGGCGCTGTTGGGCCAAGAGGTGCGCTTGATTCAGGACTGGCTTGACGGCGTGACAGTGGCCCCTGGCGAGGTCGTATTGTTGGAGAACTGCCGCGTTAACGTTGGCGAGAAAAAAGACGACCTGGCCCTTGCTCAGCGCATGGCATCGCTTTGCGATGTTTATGTGAATGACGCCTTTGGCACCGCTCACCGCGCTGAGGCGACAACCCATGGCATGGCACTCGCGGCACCTGTGGCTTGTGCCGGACCTCTGTTAGCCGCAGAGCTCGATGCCCTTGGCAAGGCTTTGCAAAATCCCAAACGGCCCATGGTGGCGATTGTGGGTGGCTCTAAAGTGTCAACCAAGCTGTCTATTTTGTTGGCATTGGCCGATAAGGTCGATCATCTGATTGTGGGGGGCGGCATTGCCAACACTTTCTTGTTGGCTGCAGGTATGCCGATTGGTCAATCGCTGGCTGAACCTGAGCAAGTCGATCAAGCCAAGCTTGTCATCGAAAAGATGCGAGCGCGTTCGGCAGCCGTTCCCATACCAGTTGATGTGGTGGTGGCTAAATCTTTTTCAGCTCAAGCGCCAGCCACAGTTAAAGCCGCCACTGATGTACAGGCCGATGACTTGATTTTGGATATTGGTCCCCAAAGCACAGCGCAACTTGCTGAAATGTTGAGCCAAGCGGGCACGATTGTATGGAACGGTCCTGTTGGCGTCTTTGAGTTTGAGGCATTTGCAGGTGGCACCCAAGGCATTGCCCAGGCCATCGCTTCTTCTGATGGATTTTCTATTGCCGGTGGTGGGGATACGTTAGCGGCAATTGCTAAGTTTGGTATCGCTGATCGCGTGGATTACATCTCAACAGGTGGGGGTGCGTTCTTAGAGTTTTTGGAAGGCCAAACCTTGCCCGCCGTAGAGGCATTACTAAAACGAGCGTGACAAAGGCATGCATGATTGCCTTTGGCCCTAACCCCCGAGCCCCTGGGGTTAGGGCTTTTTGACAGCACTGATTCACGCCAATACCGTATGTGTGGCATGAATCAGCATGTCAAACACAACATCCCTTAATAGCTAAGGGGTTGTGTGCCTGTGTTTGCTCAAACGATCGCCTTCTTCGCTCGTCTAAGCGGTGTCTTCGCAGCCGACTTGGATACTTTTTTAGTTGCCACAGTTTTGGCAGGCATCTTTTTAGTAACAACCTTATTAGCGACAGCTTTCTTAGTCGGCGCCTTCTTAGCGATCACTTTGGTGAGTGCGGGCTCACGCGCAGCGCTGGCAGTGTCTTTTGATAAGTTTGTGGTTGGCGCTCGACGTAAGTTGACCGAAGTTAAGCCATCAACTGAGTTGGTTTGACTCGACTGTTGCGCAGCCAAATCATAAAACCTGGCTACTTGTGCGAGTCGCTTTTTACCTTCGGCGTTAAGCGCGCCGCTAGCCATTGCTACCCGTGTTACAAATTCGAGCGCCGCTTTAATTTCAGTGCTGCTGTGGTGACTCAAGAGCGCTGGGATGGCGTCAATAGCGCCTTCAGGGTCAACAACCATCACCATGGCTTGCTCACGGACCAATTTTTTGAAAGCCGCTAGGCTTAAGGAATGCTCTTGCTGGGCTCGCAGCTGCCGGATGAGATTAAAGCTGCGTTCATCGATGCCGCCTTGCGCTTGCGCGATGTACATCATGACTCGGACACTAGCCTCTCTTAGCCCACCGCACTGCACCAGCTTGCGCAGTTCATCGACGCGACGACGAACAAAGGCAATGTGCTCGGGCGACACACCGGGGTGCTCGCGTGGCGAACCTTCTCGAGCACCCAAGCCAGCGATGTCTTGCACCAAGGGTGAGCCATAAACTGCCATAAAGGTGCGTTCAATCAAGGCATCGCGCCATTCACCCCAAAGGTCTAGGGACGATTCGATTGACTTTGAAATTTGTTTTTCAAGTTGTACAAATGGGTTGTCTGCTGCTGCTTTTCGGCGTTTATTTTTGACTTGCACCGCTACAGGAGCCAGCGCAGCAATCATGGGATTCTTGTCAGACACGGCCTCGTAATGCATGCGCAGTGGGTGGGTTTGTTCACGACGCTCAGTTGAACCTGGTGTGGCAAAAGCCTTCACCCACGGCTGCACAAAAGATTTGTAAAGGCCTTGATTAACTTGCGAGATCCGAGAAACGGCAGCAAACCGACGGTCATCATCCTCACGGGGCTGGACAATGGCTTCAATGTCAGCCAAGTGACGTCGTTCAAAAGTCAATACGTAGTCACCGTAAGCCAGATCAGCGTTTGGTGTGTCTGGGGTTTTGTCACGTATAACGGCTTCGTAAATGCCGGGTGGCAACATATCGATCAGATCAATGTTGCAAGTAAATTCGCGGTGCTCTTTTTTAGCCACGGCGCCTGAAACAAATATACCCAAGTGGCCGATGCTCTCATGGATGGCATAGATAATCGTTTGCCCGTGTGCGAGCACTTCTTTGTCGTTTTGATAAAGGTCTGTAATCCACCCCAAGGCTTGTGGTGGGGGTGTGATGTTGTCACCCTTTGAACAAAACACAATGATTGGTGAACGGATGTTGCGCAAATCGATGCGCAAGCCGTCTTGGGTGACCAAGCGCGCGGTTGAGAGCTTGTTGCCAACAAAAAGGTTGTCGACAATATATTGAATTTCTTTGCCATTTAAAAAGACGTGCCCGCCCCACCAGCGCTCAAAGCCCAAATAGCGACTAGCCTCGGTGTCAACGTTGGCGTAAAGGTTGTATTGTTTTGACCAGTAGGTGTTTGCAGGATGCAGGTTTTCAAAGTTCTGCACCAAATTGGCACCGTCAAACACGCCACCACCCAAGTCGCTAGACATGGTGGTCATCCAAGACCCACCGGTGATACCGCCGGTGTAACGCATGGGGTTTTTGTTGCGCCAACCCGCCCAGTACGACAGCGGCGCACCCGCAATAATGATGGGACCAAAAAGTTCAGGTCGGGTGGACGCTGCCATCATCAGCTGCCAGCCCGCCTGGCAGTTGCCAATTACCACGGGCTTGCCCTCAGCCTCTGGGTGAAGCGAAATAACTTCTTCTAAAAAACGGGTCTCAGCCCAAACCACATCTTCGACACCTTGATCAGGTTCAGGGCGAGGTAAAAATCCGATGAAGTAACAAGGATGCCCAGCCTCGAGTGCAACACCAATCTCGCTTTCGGGTTTGAAGCCTGCAATGCCAGGTCCGTGACCGGCACGCGGATCAACCACCACAAATGGCCGTTTGATTGGGTCAATGGGTATCGATTTCGGAGGTGTGATTCGCGTTAGGATGTAGTTGACAGGTCGTTTTAGCGTGCGTCCGTCGAGTATCACCTCAGCTTTCATGCTCAGCACATTTGGGGCTTGCTTAGACATGTGGCGCTGATATTGGTTGCCACGTTGACGCATCACATCAGCGTACAACACGCTACGTTGCCAACTGTCAACGGCGTATTCAAGTGCCGCATCAATAGCAGGCGGCAGTAAGGGCACTAGATGGGGATGCTCGGACGTTTGATCGCTCACAAAGATGACCTTTTGGGTTGTTTGACTGATTACAACGCAAATAATGTTGCATTGCAACAATTACCATGTTTTATCGCGATTAAATTCATCAAAATACACCCATCAGAACATGGTTTACGTTTGCGTTATCGTTGCGTCAATGGCGTGCATTGATGACTTTTGGCAACGTCTGAGCAGGACTATGCCCAAGTTGTTCTAAGAATGTTCATTTAAGTTAACAAAAATTCTGGGTTGCTGGCAGTGATTTGCAGATCGCAACCCGCTTTATTAAGGAATAATTTATGTCAATAAACCCTTCGATGGCATCGCCTGAGCGACCTGAGGCGTCGTTTGCCACTAAGCCGGCACCACTCAAAGTTGGACTGATTTCGATTTCAGATCGAGCCTCTCAGGGCGTCTATCAGGATCAGGGTGTGCCAGCCCTGCGTGAATGGCTTGGTAAAGCGTTGCAAAACCCCATTTTGATTCAAGAGCGACTGATTGCTGACGACCGGCAAACCATCACTCAGACGATTATCGAATTGGTTGATCAAGCCAAATGCGACCTGGTCTTAACCACGGGTGGAACTGGTCCTTCGCGTCGCGACGTGACGCCTGAGGCAACGCTTGATGCGGCCACGCGCGAGATGCCTGGTTTTGGGGAGCAGATGCGTCAAATCAGCTTGAAATTTGTCCCCACGGCCATTTTGTCGCGACAAGTGGGTGCTTTGCGCGAAATTGAAGGCCATGCGGCATTGATCATCAATTTACCGGGCCAACCCAAAGCAATCGCTGAGACTCTAGAGGGACTCAAGGATAAAGAAGGGGCTCTGCTGACGGCTGGGATTTTTGCCGCTGTGCCGTATTGCATTGATCTGATTAATGGACCGTACATTGAAACGGTCGAGTCAGTGGTTAAAGCTTTTCGGCCAAAGTCAGCTGCCAAAGCGAAGTGACCTCATGCGCACGCGCATCGGCAAGCGGATCGTCGAGTTTGCTGGATTTGGGGTGCCTAGGCTTGATGTCATGACGCGCAATAACCTTCAGGCCGCCGGCATCGATTAACGCTAAAAGGGTTTGACGCGATCGTAACTTCAGGTGTTCTGCCAGATCTGACAAGATTAACCAAGCCTGGCCATTCGGTGCCAGGTGAGCCCGTACTTGGCCGAGAAAGCCCGCTAGCATTTGGCTGTCCGGATCGTAAACGGCGGCATCTAGGGCGGTTTTGGCGCGCCCAGGCAACCAAGGTGGGTTGCAGACCACCAAGTCATATTGGCCGGGCACAAACAAGTCGGCTTCGAGGACTTCAACTTGAGCGCTCAGGCCTAGATGGGCCATGTTGTCTTTTGCACATCGCAATGCGGCTGCTTGCGTATCGGTGGCGATTACTTTTGGGATACCTCTTTTGGCAAGAATCGCCGCAATCACGCCGGTACCCGTCCCAACATCCAGTGCTGTTTGCGCGCAATGGGGCAAGGCCGTTTGAACCACCAAATCGAGGTATTCATGTCGCGTCGGTGCAAACACGCCATGGCGTGGGTAGATGTGTTGTCCGAGCGCGGCCACTGGCAATCCCTGACGCTGCCATTCGTACGCACTCACAACACCGATCAACTCTGTCAAAGGCATGAGCACGTTAGGCGCTCGAGATACGGCCCGTAGCCCTTTGGATGAGTAGGCAGCCTGACAGGCCACTGCAACTGAAGGTGCACGTCGATGCGTCAGTTGGAAGTTTTCTGCCAAAGGAATCAACAACAGACCCAACAGGCGGGCTTGTTGACTACGCGATTGGCGAACCAAATGAAACCGCTCGGGGTAAGCGATGCCAGCATGAGGCGATTTTTGTTTGGTAATCCGTCTTTTTAAGGCGGCCAGCAATTGCTTACCATTGTGAAAATCGCCACGCCACACCAGCCCGGTGCCGCCAGTGATTAATCGGTAAGCGCGATCAGCCGACAGCGTGTCGTCGGCGCTCAGTAATTCTTTCGGTGGTGACCAACCATGCATTGACTGCCAGAGGGCTTGGCAGGCCTGATCGTTTTCTGACCAATAAACCAGTGCTGATTCATCAGGGCTATGGCCAGGATCATTTAATTTTTCAGTGGATTGCACGGCATCGTTAGTCGGGTGTTTTAAAGCGAAAGTCGGGCTTAAACGCAGAAATGCGTCGTCAGGTTGTCATTTTAGGCTAGGGGAGGTCGTTGCAGGTAAAATGACGAGTAATTAAACGATCATCGCTAAAAATAATGCCAAGCGATTGCCCACCGGCGTTGATCCGCAATAGCCCTATTTCACCCTCTTGCAGAAGGATTTTGACCATGTCTCTTGTTTCCATGCGCCAACTTTTGGATCACGCCGCCGAAAACGGTTACGGCATTCCCGCGTTTAACGTGAACAATCTTGAGCAAGTTCAGGCGATCATGGAAGCCGCTCAAGAGACCGATAGTCCCGTGATCATGCAGGCGTCTGCCGGTGCGCGCAAGTACGCTGGCGAGGGCTTTTTGAAGCACTTAATTCAAGCCGCTGTCGAGTCCTATCCCCACATTCCAGTGGTGATGCATCAAGATCATGGTCAGTCGCCTGCCATCTGCCAAGGTGCGATTGATTTGGGCTTTTCGAGCGTGATGATGGATGGTTCGCTGATGGAAGACGGCAAATCCGTGGCTGACTACGACTACAACGTGGCCGTGACCCGACAGGTGGTTCAAACAGCCCACAAGCTTGGCGTGACCGTTGAGGGCGAACTCGGCTGCTTGGGCTCGCTTGAAACCATGATGGGTGACAAGGAAGACGGACACGGCGCTGATGGCGTGATGACGATGGACCAGCTTTTGACCGACCCAGAGCAGGCCGCTGACTTCGTGCGTCAAACTCAACTCGATGCTTTGGCCATCGCGATTGGCACAAGCCACGGTGCCTATAAGTTCACCCGTAAGCCGACCGGAGACATTTTGTCGATTGGGCGTATTAAAGAAATCAACGCCCGCTTGCCTAACACCCACCTCGTTATGCACGGCAGCTCGAGCGTGCCACAGGAACTGTTGGCTGAAATCAGGGCGTTTGGTGGCGACATGAAAGAAACCTATGGTGTGCCAGTTGAGGAAATCCAAGAAGCCATCAAGTTTGGCGTTCGTAAGATCAACATCGATACCGATATTCGTTTGGCCATGACAGGTGCGATTCGCCGCTTTTTTGCCGAGAATCCTGGCAAGTTTGACCCACGCGAGTACTTAAAACCTGCCCGTGCTGCTGCCAAAGCCATTTGTGTGGCCCGTTATCAGCAATTTGGCACAGCTGGCAACGCTAGCAAGATCAAAGCCCGCCCTTTGTCTGATATTGCCGCTGACTATGCCGCTGGCAAACTATCTCAAGTCGTGACCTGAGCCATAAAAGAGAATTAACGTGACTTTATTGCATCAGTCCAACTTAACTTCCTTGCCACTGCTTGCGCGGGGCAAGGTGCGTGATATGTACGCAGTCGGTGAAGACAAGCTATTGATTGTCGCCTCGGACCGTTTGTCGGCTTTTGATGTCATCCTTGACGACCCCATACCAGGCAAAGGCGAAGTATTGACACGTTTGACCGAGTTTTGGCTCAAAAGACTCGGCCATGTGTTGCCCAATCACAGTACAGGCATTGATCCTGAGTCGGTGGTGCGTCCCGAAGAACGAGAACAAGTGCGTGGCCGTTCAATGGTGGTCAAGCGCTTGACGCCCATCATGGTTGAGGCCGTTGCCAGAGGTTATTTGATCGGCTCTGGTTGGAAAGACTATCAGGCCACAGGCGCGCTTTGCGGCATTGCATTACCACCGGACTTAAAGCAAGCGAGCCGACTGTCACCCACTATTTTTACGCCGGCCGCCAAAGCCGATGTGGGTGATCACGATGAAAACGTTGATTTTGACTACGTTATCAAAACAGTGGGTGAGTCGTTGGCCAATAAGCTGCGCGACATCACTTTGCAACTCTACGATGAGGCGGCGGCCTTTGCACTGAGTCGAGGCATCATCATTGCGGACACCAAATTCGAGTTTGGTTTAGACAATGATGGTGTACTGCACCTGATGGACGAAGTGCTCACGCCCGACTCGTCTCGCTTTTGGCCGGCTGATCAGTGGCGCGAAGGCATCAGTCCACCGTCTTACGATAAGCAGTTCGTGCGCGACTGGTTGGAAACCCAAGGCTGGGATAAGACAGCCCCAGCGCCTCGTTTGCCTGCCGAGGTGATTGAGCAAACCGCAGCCAAATACCGTGAAGCTTGCCAGCGCCTTGAGCGATGAACCCATCATCGAGCATTCGGCGGGTATCGTGCTCATTCGCAACCAGAACACGACCATCGGGTACTGTCGCTACTTCGAGAATGGTGATGTGGAATACATTTTTGTGAATCCGTTGTATCGACGACTGGGCCATGGCACCACCTTGTTGCGCGAGGTCACCAAAATGACCGGTCAGCTTGGCCAAGCCCATCAGCCGATTTCGCCGTTGGGTCGGCACTTTTTTACCGCCCACTATGTGGCGATGCAATCAGACGCTGACTCAGTGCAGTGAACCGCTAACATATACCTTTCGATTGTTGGTTATCCATCATGCCTATCAAAAAGACCGTTACTGCTGCTTTGGTCAAAACGCCAAGCCAATCCCGCGTTCAGCCCAAAGCCAAATCTGCGAACAAATCCGCAAACAAATCCGTGTCCAAACCCAAGCCTTTGGTAGCAGTGATCATGGGTTCTTCGAGTGACTGGGACGTGATGGCAAATGCTGTGGCCATCCTAGAACACTTTGGCATTGCCCATGAGTCGCAAGTGATCTCAGCACACCGCATGCCGCACGACATGGTGGCTTTTGCGGCAGACGCATCCAAGCGCGGCTTGCGGGCCATTATTGCGGGAGCCGGTGGGGCTGCTCACTTGCCAGGCATGGTGGCAGCCTTAACTGAGTTACCGGTCTTTGGTGTCCCTGTTCCCAGCAAGTATTTGCGTGGGGAAGACTCTTTGCTCTCAATTGTGCAGATGCCCAAGGGCATACCGGTGGCTACTTTTGCGATCGGTGAAGCTGGTGCGGCAAACGCGGCGCTTCACGCGGTGGCGAACTTGGCCACCACTGACGCTAAGTTAAGACAAAAGCTAATCGCTTACCGCTCTGCACAAACACGAGCCGCACGTGCCATGAGGTTGCCAACATGATGGTGGTGCCTGGGCAGTGGTTGGGTGTACTGGGTGGCGGTCAACTCGGGAGGATGTTCTGTCAGGCCGCTCAGTCGATGGGCTACCGCGTGATGGTGCTTGACCCCGAAGAGGAAAGCCCGACGGCTGCCTTGGCTGACGCACACGTTTTGGCTGATTACGATGATGAAGAATCATTGGCGGAGTTGGCTAGAAACTGCATGGCAGTCACCACCGAATTTGAAAACGTTCCAGCTGTCAGCCTAGAAACGTTGGCACGCCGAACGCACGTGGCGCCAGGCGCGCGGGCCGTCGAGTTGGTGCAAGACCGGTGCGTGGAAAAAGCCTTCATCCAGGCCCAAGGCGTGCCCGTGGCGCCCTATGTGGCCGTGCACTCGGAAATCGACCTCCAAAACGCCCCAGCAGATCTTTTTCCCGGCATCCTGAAGGTGGCCCGTTTGGGTTATGACGGCAAGGGTCAATATCGTGTGGCCACGCGTGAAGAGGCGCTTGCGGCGTTTAGCAGCATGGGTGAAGTCAATTGTGTGCTTGAAGCTCGGCTTGATTTAAAGGCTGAACTCTCAGTGGTGTTGGCACGCGATGTTGATGGCAATAGTCGGGTTTTTCCCGTGGCGCGTAACGTTCATCACGACGGTATTTTGGCGGTCACGCACGTCGATGGTCAAGACAGTGCAATGACAAGCGAAGCCATCAGTGCCGCGACTCGGATTGCAGAGGGTTTGGGTTATCACGGTGTCATGTGTGTTGAGTTTTTTGTGCTCAAAGACGATGTCCTGTTGGTCAACGAAGTGGCCCCAAGACCGCACAATAGTGGACACTTCACGCTCAACGCCTGCTCGACGAGTCAATTCGAGCAGCAGGCTCGCGTGATGGCTGGTTTGCCTTTGGGCGACACCCGATTGTTAACCCCCGCGGTGATGCTTAATTTATTGGGTGACGTCTGGTTACCAACAACGGACAATAACGTTGTTGAACCAGACTGGCAGGCTGTGCTGGCATTGCCTGGCACATCGTTGCATCTGTATGGCAAAAAACAAGCGCGTCGCGGCAGAAAAATGGGCCACATCAACATCACAGCGTCTGATTTTGGTCAAGCCGTTAAAATCGCCAACGAAATCGTGAGCCTGTTGCGTTTGCCGGCGCCGGCAACCCTGTCAACGCTGTGACAGCAGGCCAACCTGAGCAAGCGCTTGCGCAGGCCGTTGATGTCCTGCTTCGGGGGGGGCTGGTCGCTTTCCCCACAGAAACTGTCTACGGTTTGGGTGCTGACGCCAGTAATCCCGAAGCCGTACATGCCATTTACTTAGCCAAGGGCAGACCGAGCAATCACCCGGTGATCGTGCATGTGGCGCAAGCCGCTGACCTCTGGTCATGGGTTAGTGTCGATGACCAAACAAAAGCCGTGGCTCAGCGCCTAGTCGATCAGTTTTGGCCAGGACCATTGACACTGATTCTAAAAAGAAACGAAGCCGTGCCTGAGGCTGTCAGTGGCGGACAAGACACGATTGGTGTGCGCTGCCCCTCGCACCCAGTGGCTCAAGCACTGTTGACGGCTTTTGCGCAAGCCCGCGGCTCCGAGCTCGCGGGGGTTGCTGCACCCTCAGCCAATCGCTTTGGGCACGTATCACCGACCCGTGCGCAGCATGTTCGTGACGAGTTCGCCGATTTGGTCCGAGCAGGCTTACCCGTCATCGAGGGTGGTGACAGCGAAGTCGGGATTGAGTCAACCATTGTTGATCTTTCTCGCTTCAGTCTGGGTCATGGTGTGGCTCTTTTACGTCCGGGTGGCATCAGTGCTTCAGCCCTCGTGCGAGTTCTTGGTGAGCCTTTGAAAGGCACTGATGACCAAGCCCCGAGAGTCTCTGGCTCGCTCAAAGCGCATTACTCACCGCACACACCGATACGGCTTTACTCGCTTAAACAGTTGGTGCAAGACGCGCTGGCGTGGTTAGATCAAAACACCGGCACCGTGGCGGTGGTGTTACGGCAATGTGAGCTTGGTGCTATTCAAGAGCTCGCCACAAACCAGCGAATATCAATCAGCGTCTTGCCTGATGATGCCGCGGGATACGCCCGAGCGTTATACGCTTGTCTGCGAGCGTTGGATCGGGGTGGGTTCGTTGAGTTGCGATGGGCCAAAGTGCCACCGGAGCCCGAATGGGCAGGGGTTGCTGATCGATTAAGCAGGGCGGCAGCGGCTTTTGCCGATAGCCGCCCTAACCACTAATCAGAGATTAGCGATCGGTTGATCCTGCGTTTTAGAAAAAGGCCTGGATACCGGTCTGGGCACGGCCCAGAATCAGTGCGTGCACGTCGTGAGTACCTTCATAGGTGTTGACCACTTCCAAGTTCACCAAGTGACGGGCTACGCCATACTCGTCGGAGATGCCGTTACCACCGAGCATGTCACGGGCTAAGCGGGCCACGTCAAGCGATTTACCACAAGAGTTACGCTTCATGATCGATGTGATTTCGACAGCAGCCGTACCTTCGTCTTTCATTCGGCCCAAACGCAAGCAACCCTGCAGACCTAGCGTGATTTCGGTTTGCATATCTGCCAATTTTTTCTGGATCAGCTGGTTGGCTGCCAATGGGCGGCCAAACTGGTGACGGTCGAGTGTGTACTGGCGTGCGGTGTGCCAGCAGAACTCAGCAGCGCCTAGTGCACCCCAGGCGATACCGTATCGTGCAGAATTCAAGCAAGTGAAAGGACCTTTCAAACCAGTCACATGCGGCAGCATTTGATCATCACTGATTTCAACGTCTTCCATGACGATTTCACCAGTCACCGAAGCACGCAGACCAACCTTGCCGTGGATTTCGGGGGCTGACAAGCCTTTCATGCCTTTCTCAAGTATGAAGCCGCGAATACGACCGTCGTGGTCGCCACCCACGCACTTGCCCCAAATCACGAAAACATCAGCCACTGGTGAGTTGGTAATCCAGATTTTGTTGCCGGTTAATCGGTAGCCATCGGCTGTTTTAACAGCCCGTGTTTCCATGTTGGCAGGGTCCGAACCATGGTTAGGCTCTGTCAAACCGAAGCAGCCAATCCACTCGCCGCTCGCGAGCTTGGGTAAGTACTTGCGCTTTTGTTCTTCGCTGCCAAACTCGTTGATCGGGAGCATCACGAGCGATGATTGCACACTCATCATTGAGCGATAGCCTGAGTCAACGCGCTCGACTTCACGTGCGATCAAGCCATAACAAACGTAGTTCAAGTCTGCGCCACCGTATTCGGCTGGGATGGTTGCGCCCAAGAGGCCCAATGCACCCATCTCAGGGAAAATAGACACATCCATTTTTTCGTGACGGAAGGCTTGTAGTACACGGGGTGCCAGCTTCTCCTGGCAATAGGTGTAAGCGGCCTCACGCACCATCCGCTCATCGTCAGTGAGTTGACTATCGAGCAAGAGTGGGTCTTCCCAGTTAAACGTTGCTGCTGACATTGCATGACTCCATTACGGTTGTGAGGTGTTTTAAAAAATTGAATTAAGGTTGGTTCGATTGAGCGGCCGCTCGCAGTTTTGCAATCGTGGTGGTTGGTGTGATTGCTTCAGGGTCTGTGATCAGGTGAATAATAGCTGGCTTGTTGCTTTTGACAGCGCGATCGAAAGCGGCTGCAAAATCAGCTGTCTTTTCAACCCGTTCACCATGGCCACCAAAGGCTTGTGCGTAGGCCGCAAAATCAGGGTTTTTGAGGTAGGTGGCGGAAATACGGCCAGGATAGAACTTCTCTTGGTGCATACGGATCGTGCCATACATGCCATTGTCAACAATCAGAACCACGATTGGCAGGTCGTATTGAACGGCCGTGGCGAACTCTTGACCGTGCATCATGAAGCAACCATCACCCGCAAAACAGATCACTGGCGTATCGGGCGACACGCGCTTGGCACCAACCGCGGCGGGTAAGCCATAACCCATCGAGCCCGATGTGGGAGCTAGTTGTGTGCCGTACTGATTAAAGCGGTGGAAACGATGCACCCAAGTGGCATAGTTACCGGCGCCATTGGTGATGATGGCGTTTGACGGCAACACTTCTCTCAAATGCGCCATAACACCACTCATCTGCAAGTCACCTGGCGTGGTGACATCCTTAGGATCACTCCAGGCCAAGTAGCTGTCGTGCAGGTGTTCGGTATCCTCGGCCCAAGGCGATTGCACGGGCGCAGGCATACGCGCCAATTCGGCAGCAAAGGCCGCTGGGGAGGCGTTAATAGCCACCGTGGGCGCATATACCCGACCCAATTCATTGACATCGGGGTGCACGTGTATCAGGTCTTGAGTCGGTACCGGAATGTTTAGCAGGGTGTAAGCCTGGCTTGGGATTTCTGACAAACGACCACCAACCAACAATATCAAGTCGGCTTGTTGTAAGCGTGCCAGCAACGCTGGATTTAAGCCTAGACCCAAGTCACCGATGTAGCAGGGGTGATCATGGGGGAACAGCATTTGGCGTCTGAAGGAGCATGTGACTGGCAGGCGATGACGTTGTGCAAAATCAGCGAATTGTGAGACGGCTTCCGAGCTCCAGCGTGGACCACCGACAATCGCCACTGGTGACTTGGCGTGTGCCAAGCGTTGAGCCAAGTCTTGCATTTGCGCCACTGATGGAGAGCTTTCGATGGCAAGCACTCGTGGGGCTGCCGCAACCGAGGCGGTCTCAACTAACATGTCTTCAGGCAATGCGATGACCACAGGCCCAGGACGTCCTGACATGGCGACATGAAAGGCACGCGAGACGATTTCAGGGATACGAGCAGCATCGTCGATCTCGGTGGCCCATTTGGCGGCTTGACCAAAAACAGCGCGATAGTCCATTTCTTGAAACGCTTCACGCTCACGCATGCTGCGATCGATCTGGCCCACGAACATAATCAGGGGGGTGGAGTCTTGTTTGGCGATGTGAATGCCAGCTAACGCGTTCGAGGCGCCTGGTCCGCGAGTGACCATGCAAATACCAGGACGACCTGTTAATTTGCCGTGGGCGTCGGCCATCATGGCCGCGCCCCCTTCTTGCCGACAAACTGTCACGTCGATGTTTACATCAACCAAGGCATCTAAAACAGCCAAAAAACTCTCGCCAGGTACACAAAACACGTGCTGCACGTCTTGCGCGACAAGCTGTTCAACGATGAGCTGTCCACCCGTTCGTGGGTTCAGTTGATTGTCTCGGTCTGCCATTTTGTTGTCTCTTATGTTTATAAACGCATTGTTGTAAGGATATGTTCATCGTTTGCACATTGCAATTGATAAAATCGCACATTCTTGTGTGTCAGTGACACGATAACGGATACCAGCAACATGAGAAAAGGCATTCCCAATTTAAGCGCATTACAGGCCTTTGAGGCCACCGCCCGGTTGGGTGGTTTCTCTCGGGCGGCTGAAGAACTGTCATTAACCCATAGCGCAGTGCATCGGCAAGTCAGTGCCTTAGAAGCCCGGCTTGGCGTTCAGTTGTTCACCCGGGTTCGTCGGCGCGTCGCGTTGACCGATGCTGGCGCTGAATATGCGGCTCGTATTCGTCAACATCTGGATCATATCGAAAAAGACACCTACAGCCTCATGAGTCGTGCCAGTATTGGTCGACGCCTTCATATCGCTGTGCTGCCGACATTGGCAGCCCATTGGCTCATTCCGCGACTGCCCGAGTTTCAAAAACAATGCCCTGATATTTCGGTCAGTTTATCGCTCAGGACCTTACCGTTTCAATTCAATGACCAACCGTTTGATGGCGCCATCTACCATAGCCATGCGATTTGGCCTGGGACCCACGGTACGATGCTTTTTCCGGAGCAGGAATTGGTACCCGTTTGTGCGCCTAAGCACTTGATTAAGGGCTCAAGCGACGGGGGCGTATTAAACCAGCTTGCGCATTTCCATCTGGTGTCACGCCCAGATGCTTGGCGTGATTGGTATGAACAGAGCGGTTTGTCATATCCCCCGCAGGTTGCCGGTGGACCCCGCTATGAAGTGTTTTCGATGGTCATCGCAGCGGCTCAGGCAGGACTCGGTGTTGGCTTGGTGCCCCGGTTTTTGGTGCAACAGGCACTCGATGTCGGTCAGTTGGTAAGGCCTGTGAACCAACCACTGCCGGTTTCTCAAGGCTACTTCTTTGGTTACCCTGAACGCACTGAAGTGACAGCGGCGCTTCAGTCTTTTGAGCGGTGGCTCATCAAGAGCGCTCAGTCGGTTACGTCTCAGACAAAGCCTTGAAACCAGGGGGCAGTTGGCGCAACTGTGCCGGGGTTCGAGACAGTTTGACGGGTGAGGCGATGCCGCGATAACCGTCTTTGTCTAAAACCATGCCACGGTGTTCAGTGTGAGGGTGTCGCAAAATCTCCTCGACATTGAGCACAGGCGCAGCCGGCACACCCGCTTTAAGCAGTTTGATGGCCAAGGTATTGGCTTCGGATTGGTTTAACAGCCGCTTCAAACAAGCGTGCAGCGCTGGGCGGTTAGCCAAACGATCGGCGTTGGTGAGAAAACGCGGGTCTTGCGATAGGGACGGTTCACCAAGCTCAATCGCCAGTTGTTTGAATTGTCGATCATTACCAATTGCCAAAAACAGTTCACCCTTGGCGGTGCTGACCGTTTCGTAAGGGGCGATGTTGGGATGTGCATTACCTGACCGCTGGGGTATGTTGCCGCTGCCAAAATAATTCGCTGCGTGCGGATGCAAAAGCGATATGGCGCAATCAAAAAGAGTGATGTCTAAAAATTGGCCCAAGTGACTTTGATGTCGTTCTTGCAGGGCCATCAGAATAGCAATGGTGGCATTTAAACCGGTCACCATATCGACAACTGGCAGCCCCACGCGGGTTGGTGGTGCCTCTTTTTCGCCATTGACACTCATCAGGCCACACATGGCTTGGGCGCACGCATCGTAGCCTGGCATGCCGCCAAGCGGGCCATCGGCCCCAAAGCCACTGACGCGACAGTGAATGAGACGCGGAAACTCTTCTTTTAAAGTCTCGTAACCGAGCCCCCATTTTTCGAGCGTACCCGTCTTAAAGTTCTCGATGACCACATCGGCGTCAACCAGCAAAGACCTGAGGAACTGTCGGCCTTCATCATGTGACAGATCTAGTGTTAGGCCAGTCTTGTTGCGATTCACCCCCACAAAATAGGACGCCAAGCCTGATTCAAAAGGAGGACCCCAGTGGCGAGTTTCGTCACCGGTGGGCGGTTCGAGCTTTAAAACCTCAGCGCCATGATCCCCTAAAATTTGGGTGCAAAACGGCCCACCGAGCACACGGCTTAAGTCAACCACACGGATACCCGTTAGCGCCCCTTTGGGTGCTTTGTGTTGGGTGTTACTTTCAGAAAGACTTTGCCACATATCAAACGCCTTGGGCCAGCCATTGCACCAGCACATCATCGGCCGGTGTGGCATCGTTAATCGGATCTCGCGCACATAGGCGTTGAGTGAGCACCATGTCGGCCAAACGGCTTCGCATGGGCATTTCAGCGACTTTTGCTTCCCATCGCATACCTGCTAGGGTGACCACGTTATACAACGCAGTGCCGACTTGGCGCGCAAGCGCATAGTCGGCACTGGCAGCACAATGTTCGGCGAATGCAAAGGCGGCATCGATGCGTTCTTTTTCAAGTGCAGCCAGTTCGTCGCTCACGGGTAAACCTTGCGCCAGCAGTTGCGTCACGTGTTCACGCAGGGCAGGTAAGGCGTTTTCTCGTTGAATGGCTCGCAAAACATCCAAAGCCACGATATTGCTGGTGCCTTCCCAAATCGAGCCAAGATGTGCATCTCGAAGTAAGCGGGGATCAGACCATTCTTCGATGTAACCACAGCCGCCGCGAACCTCCATGGCGTCACCGGTGACTTTGCGGGCATCGCGGCAGGCACGAAATTTGATCAAGGGCGTGAGTATGCGAGCCAGCGGTCGCTTGCTACTGTCTTGGTCAAACGCCTGAAGGGCTTGCGCGGTTTGAAACACCATGGTTCTTGCTTGTTCTGTCCAAACCGCCATTTTGCAAAGCTGGCGTTGCATTAACGGCATATCAATTAAGCGTTTTCCAAAGGCTTGACGGTTTTTGGAAACATATAACGCTTCGGTGAGGGCTCGACGCATCAGGCCGGCGGCTCGAACGCCGTTCGAAAGCCGTGAATTATTAATCATGTCGGCCATGTGATTAAAGCCCTTGCCGCGTTCACCCACTAGCCACGCGAAAGCGCCGTCAAGACGAATTTCGCCACTGGCCATAGAGCGCGTGCCAAGCTTGTCCTTGAGCCGCAAAATTCGATAGCGATTTAGCGAGCCATCGGGAAGCTTGCGAGGCAGTAAAAATAAAGAAACCCCTTTGAGGCCAGGTTCTGTCTCTGAACGCGCTAGCACCATTGCGAAACCAGCATCTGGGTTTGAACAAAACCATTTGTCGCCATTGAGCGTCCAGCGGCCATCGGCCTGCAAAGTGGCCGTGGTGGCGGTGGCGCTGACGTCAGAGCCCGCACCTTGTTCTGTCATGAACATGGCACCCTGGTGTAACTCATCAAAATCCTGCGTGGTAACCATGGGCAGAACTTGTTCGACTAGCGCGGGATCACCGAACTTTTTGAGTGTACGCGCCAAAGAGTCAGTCATACTCACGGGGCAGCATAGTCCAAACTCGGCTTGTACAAAAAGATAAGTCAGCGCGTACTTCGCTGCTGCAGGCATCGGCTCAGGCCAGCCCAGCACACCACCACGATGAGACATGGCAGCCAAGCCAAACTCGCTGTAGGCCCAGCGCTCTAGCTCAACGTAGGCTGGATGCTTTTCAATGCGAGATTCGTCTATGCCGGCTCGGGTGCGCACCGATAGCTTGGGCGGGTGTTTGTCCGCAATGCCTGCCAAATCATCCAAATGTTGTCCGGCAAGAGCGCCAAGGCGAGAGAAGTGCTGCTCTAAATGGGCCTGAAGTTCAGCTGACAGGTAGCAGCCGACCAGGCGGTGGCAGGCGTCAGCGGTATAGAGGTTGATGCCGCGCGCATCCGGCACCGGGTGCAGAGTATCAATTTCTTGCTTACGGATCTGCATGCGAGTCTCCCGATAGAATATATTGCCATATCCTACATCCAAGACTCACCGGTGCGATTAACGATTATCGAAGATCAGCTTCACTGATTCGCGACACGTTTCTGCCGCCAGTGAATGTCATCACGTCAAAGGATTGTCCTCGCCTTTGAGCCCTGACCGCGGCGGCGTTCCCAAGGACCATGCTCCTGATCTCATCAACGGGAACCGTCAGAATGTCGCGCTCGGTGTAAACCTTTTGTTCGACTCGACCATCTTTGTATCTAACTTCAACCCAACAATCCGCTGTAAAACGTGCTTCAAAGATATCCGCTGGTGGTGGTGGCGCAGGTGGTGGTTTCAGTGCGGGTTCTGGTGAGGCTGATGCAGAGGCAGTCAGTGGCTCAATCGCACTAACTGCCTCAGTAGCTGTTGGCGAAACAAGCAACGGTTCCGTTGCAGGGCTAGGGCTTTGTCGAGAAACGCTTGCTAGCGCGCCAAGATCTGGTTTGACCGGCTTGGCGAGTGCCTCAACTGACTTGTCTGGCGGTGAAGGTGGCGCCATGCCATCAGTAGCCTGGGCATTCTGTTTGTTTGGCCAACCTTCCTCAATGGAAAGATAAACGCCCAAAGCCACGGCAAAAACCAGAATCACACCCAAAACCATTCCGATGCGGCTGCTGCGCGAGCGAAAGGGAGCAACTGTCAAGCCATTGTCCAGTGTTGACTGCCGTCTTGACAGGGTCGCTGTGGCACTCGCATGAGACTCAGGTGAGTTTTTGTTAAGCCGCTGCATCCCGATTTGGCTATCGGTTAGCGGCAAAGACTCGACCGCAGGGTCTAGAACAATATTGAGTCGGTTGGCATATTTTTGCACTGCTCTAAAGTAGTAGCCTGGCCCATGAAAAGATTGCATGTTGCCACCTTCAATACCACGCAATTGAGATGGCGACAGCATCAATTCGCGTGCCGTCTCAGCAACCCCGAGGCCTTGTTCGGTGCGAGCTGCAGCCAGGGCTTGTCCCCAAGCGGCTAATGGCAGTTGATCATCGCTTTGCATGCAGGCTATTGCTCCAAAAATCTGTTTGCTGTTCTCGGGTATTGCTGATCATTTGAGCATAAGGGGTTTGTTAGCGAAATACCACCGTGCGCTTACCGTTTAGCAAAATTCGGTGCTCAACATGGCTGCGCACTGCGCGGGAGAGCACCAAAGACTCCACATCGCTGCCTACTTGCGTGAAGTCCTCAATGCTCATGTCATGATCTACCCGCTCAATATCTTGCTCAATGATAGGTCCTTCGTCGAGGTCTTCAGTCACATAGTGCGCCGTCGCACCGATGATTTTAACGCCGCGCGAGTGCGCTTGATGATAGGGACGGGCGCCTTTAAAGCTCGGTAAAAAACTGTGATGGATATTAATCGCTCTGCCACTGAGTGCGCGACACAGCTCGGGCGACAGCACTTGCATGTAGCGGGCAAGCACTACCAGATCAATTTGCTCGGCAGCGATGACAGCCAAAAGGCGTGATTCTTGAGCGGTTTTGGTGTTTGGCGTGATGGGTAAATAATGAAAAGGCACGCCGTAGGATGTCACAAGCCCTTCAAAGTCTTGATGATTAGAGACCACAGCGGCAATCTCAGCGGGAAATTGATTCGTTTTGATGCGAAACAAAAGATCATTTAAGCAATGTCCTTGCTTGCTGACCATAATCAGTAGGCGCGCTTTTTTCTGAGAATGGTGGACTTGCCACTGCATCTGAAAGGCAGCTTCGCTCTTGCGCAAGTCTTTTTGCACTGCTTCAATTTGAACCGATGCCGCGAGCGCGAAGTGTACCCGCAAAAAAAACTGACCCGTCTGCTCATCTGCAAATTGCTGGGCATCCAAAATATTGCCATCGTGGGCTAGCAGCAGACCTGATACGTGGTGCACGATACCGCGACGGTCTGGGCAAGCCAGGGTCAAAATAAAGTCTTTTTGAGTCATGATCGAGAAATGGCATTAAAAAAAGTGAAACTCAGCCAACAGCTTTAAGCCGTCGTTTTAACGACCGTCTAGCAGTGCTGACTTGACGTGTAAGGCGAGCGCCAAGGAAGACGTGATGCCAGGAGACTCAATCCCAAACAAGTTCACCAATCCATTAATGTGATGGTGACTGGCGTCTGAGATCATGAAATCGGCAGCAGGCTCATCAGGCCCCGAAATTTTGGGTCTTATGCCAGTGTAGTCGGGTTGAAGTGCACCATCTCGAAGTTCGGGCCAATAACGCCGAACAGCCTCGTAAAAGCTGTCGCCTCGGCTCGGGTCGATGTCGTAGTTTTCTTCGGTGATCCACTGTGTGTCAGGCCCGAATTTGGCCTGACCGCCGAGGTCTAGGGTCAAATGAACGCCTAGCCCCGCACGCTGGGGCACGGGATAGATGAGATGCCGAAAGGGCGCTTTGCCTTGCAAACTAAAGTAGCTGCCTTTGCACATGTAGGCTTGGGGCACAAACTTTGGATCTAAACCTTCGATACGGTTGGCTAGCATTGGTGCGTTAAGGCCTGCGGCATTCACCAGCATTTTGCAGCTCAAGGTAATGGGGTCGCTACCACCAAAGGAGACTTCAAAGCCTTCAGGTTGAAGAACCCTGGCATGAATCAATGGACTGTGAAAAACACATTGCGCACCGGCGTTTTCCGCGTCGCCCTGGTAGGCCAGCATCAAACCATGACTGTCGACAATGCCGCTAGACGGTGACAAAAGCGCAGCCGTACAGCGTAGCGCAGGTTCAAGGGCCTGCGCCTGCGCTTGGTCTAACCACTGCATGTCATCAACGCCATTGGCGCGTGCCTTTTCAATAATGCCCGCCAGCGTACCCTTTTCTTCTTCGTTCGTGGCCACCACGAGTTTGCCTAGGCGCGCATGCGCCACGCCATTGGCTTGGCAATACTCATAAAGGAGGTGTTTGCCTTGAACGCACAGCTTGGCTTTCAGGCTGTTTGCTGGGTAGTAAATACCAGCATGGATCACTTCAGAACTTCTCGAACTGGTGCCACTGCCAATCATGGCGGCTTGTTCAACGACCAGTACTTCAACACCGGCTTGGGCAAGTGCGCGGGCTGTGGCCAATCCCACAACACCGGCGCCGACCACCACACATTCAATATCCATCGCTTTGTTACCGTGCGTTTGATTCAGCCGACAGCACGGCTGGGGTTAAGTCAAAACCACCCGAATGATAAATGAGTGGCATCAGATCAGCATGATGACAGTTTTCTACCTCACCGATGAGCACCACATGGTCACCTTCTTGGTGACGGTGTCGGTTGTGACATTCAAACCAAGCTGCCACAGGCGACGCCAATCGAGGTGAACCATTTGGGCAAGTTGTCAAATCCAGGTCGAGGAATCGCTGCTCGTGTGTGCCACTGGCAAAGCGCATGGCCAAGTCAGCTTGGTCAGCGGCCAAAACTTGAATGCTGTAGCGCTCGCATTGCTCAAAGATCCACATGGAAGAGGAGTGCTTTGATAAGCTCCAAACGACCAAGGGAGGTTCGAGCGATACCGAGTTAAACGAACTGACCGTCAGGCCAACAGGCGGCTCGCCTGGCACCTCAGCCATGACCACGGTGACCCCAGTTGGAAATCGACCGAGAGAGCGGCGAAATGCCTTAGAGTCAAAACTTGGTTTTGCTGCCCCTGCAAGATGACTCATGGTGAGATGCGCTCAATGGCCCAGGCGTTATCGGCAGAGGGTATATAGACTAAGCGATCATGGAGCCTTGAAGGCCGACCTTGCCAGAACTCAAAATAATCGGGAACCAAGCGGTATCCACCCCAGTGAGGTGGACGGGGTGGCGTCTCGCCGTATTGAGCCGTGAGTTGCTCGACACGGGATTGAAGGGCTGTAACGGTAACAGGCTGGCTCTGCGCTGATGCCCAAGCACCAATACGGGAACCGAGGGGTCGGCTTTGGTAGTAATTGTCGGATTCTTGATCGGTCACTTTCTCAATCACGCCTTCAATGCGGACTTGGCGTTCAAGCGGTTGCCAGAAAAAAAGCAGGCTCGCACAGGCCTGTTGGCGCAGTTCTTGGCCTTTGCGCGAATCGTAATTGGTGTAGAACACAAAGCCGCGATTGTCTAATCCTTTAAGCAAGACGATGCGAGACGACGGCTTGCCATGGGCGTTGGCCGTTGCCAGCGCCATGGCCGTGGGTTCAGCAACTGGCAAGTCAATGGCTTCTTGCAACCAAGACTGAAACTGCTCAAAAGGTGATGTCTTGGCGGCCGACTCAGTCAATTCGCCTTTCTCGTAGTTCATTCGGATGTTTGCCACTGACATGATGACGCTCTCAATTATCTAAAAAAGGACTCTAAGTCTTCAGTGTAAAGCTTTGTCTGCTACTAGGCGCCTGAATACGCTCTTGCAGTCGGTCGGCGAGCCTCGCTAACCGACCGTCGCGGATGCCAGCTAGGCAAAGCGCCTCATGCGTTTGAACCACATAATCAAGGCAAGGACCATAGCGGCCTTGGGCGCGACTCACAATCTCGAGTGTTTCGCTATCCGCAAGGCCTTTGACGTACCCGCTACCGGATCGATCGATAACGAAAGCAAGCGCTTTCACCGGCCCATGTTCAGTATCGCAACGCAGCCAACGCGGATGATAAGCACCCGTTGACATTTCACGACGCCATAAGGCCTCGAAAGTTTGAGGCACGATTTGAGAGCGTATTCGGAAAGCCATGCCTCGACAGGAACCGCCTCGGTCAAGGCCAAACACCAATCCAGGCTTTTCGGGAGTGCCGCGATTGACCCGCGACCAGAGGCAAAGGGATCGGTGATGGCCGCGTAAGATCCCGAGTCGCTGTTCGGCATGGTCAAACTCAGGATTCCAAATCAACGAACCATAACCATAGATCCACAGATCGGTGTCGCCAGACCAGTCACTGAGCGCGCACGCCATCGATGCCTCGCGCTCGGTCTGACTTAAGTATCGAATCTCGTGAGCTGGTGGTGGACTTAAGTCAGGCATGGCATTCGGTTCGCGGTTGATTTGAGGGTTAGAACAGCGTGTCAATGGTCACTTTATCGTATCTTTGGGTGGCTTGGCGTGCTTGTCCCGAGCTTTTTCTCGATCGGCTCGCCGAGTGAGCCAAGCGCCACCACTAACAGCCAGTGCTGCCGCCCAAAAAAGTGGTGTGATGCCGATAAAAGCACCCAATGCCCCAAAAGTGATAGGCAATGAGACTTGCGAACCGTTGATCAGAGACATGCGCAGACCAAAGGCCTCGGCTTTGCGCCCGGGCGGGGCATGTTGCTGCAAAAGCGCCAAAATGCTGGGTTGAGTGCAGCCCAATGACAATCCCAACACGAAGGACAGCGACATCAATATCCAGAATTCATCAAAAAGCGGATACAGCACGAAATTTAAGCCCGTTGTAATCATCGCAAAATGAATCAACTGCCAAGGACTTGCCCACCTTTGAATCAAGGGTAATACCGTTCGAATAAGAAAAGTCGCCAGGGCGAAGGCCGCCAGAATGAGGCCAATGGTGGTCGCTGAAAAATCCCGTGACACGCCATAGAGTGGCACAAGAAACATGTGGGTATCCCAAGCGCCCGCCAAAAGTCCGTTGGCAGCAAAGGTGTAGCGCAGGTCACGGATCTTAAGTAGGTCGATTGCCTTGTGTCGAACCGCAGGTGTTTCTTTGATCTGGTGGGATGCCGTGATCACGGCACGCTTTTTGATGAGCCCACAAAGGGCCAATATCGAGGGCAGCGTCAGCAACGCAAACGCCCAGCGATACCCTAAATTATCAATGGCAAGCCCGGACAATAAGGGGCCACTAAATCCAGATATTGCCAAGGTCATGGCCAACCACGAATAGTTTCTAAGCCGTTGCTCGGGCTCGGCTTGTCCAAGTTGTTGCTGCGTACCCAGCTGAAAAGCCGCGTGTCCCAGTCCGATAAAAACCGCGGCAACACCAAGAGAAACCCAGTGCAGCCAAACAAAAGGCAGGGCGATACCAGTGACCGTCAACACACCAGCGAGCCGCATGGGCCCAAAAGCCCCAATACGATCAATCAATCTACCCATCGAGATGGCAGCAAACATCGGGATTAAAGCAAAAAGGGCGATCAGTAAGCCAACATCAAAAGTGCTCATGCCCAGATTTAGACCCGCAAGCATTACCGCAATGCGTCCACCCGTGAGGGTGATGTGAATCAACATTTGAAACACGCAAAACAACAATGCATCTGGGATGCGTGAGAAGCGTTGTTTGAAATTAATCGCGTTCAGGATGTTGTCTTGAGTCGTTAGGGCCGTGCTAAGTATTTTGGTTAAAGGCGAGGCGATTGTCGAGCGATTTCGAGGCGCGGGTAAAAATGTAAACTTAACAGCTGTCTGTTTTCTGAAACCCCATCATAGACCGAACGATGTCTGACACCCCTTTATTTGCCGAGCGTCCTGATCGCGCGCGCCGTTTTGGTTCGGTGGATCGAGTCTATGGCCAAGCCGCGACCCAATTTTTGGCTCAAAGCCACGTGTTAATTGCTGGTGTTGGTGGTGTGGGCTCTTGGGCCGCTGAGGCGTTGGCGCGAAGCGGGGTAGGTCAGATTACGTTGGTCGATATGGATCATGTGGCTGAGTCAAACATCAATCGACAAGTGCATGCCTTAGACAGCACACTCGGACAAGCGAAGGTCAGCGCCATGCGTAACCGTATTGCCTTGATCAACCCAGATTGCTGTGTCATTGAAAGCGATGTTTTCGTCGAAACGGGTAATGTTCAAGACACTGTTTCGCCAGCGGCCGATGTCGTACTGGACTGCACTGATCAGCTTACTGCCAAATTAGCCATGGTGTTGTGTTGTCGGCAACGCGAGCAGGCGCTCGTGGTG
>ERZ889217.129-NODE-129-length-48497-cov-20.593576_pt1 | contig 48497 bp, 41 predicted proteins | sample MGYA00521098_ERZ889217 | MGnify/ENA primary metagenome ERZ889217 (study PRJEB32303, sample SAMEA104408613) | aquatic metagenome | biome: Brackish water; feature: Pelagic; material: water | place: Baltic Sea | collected 2014-06-10T22:04:00 | depth 2,362 m ... | reverse complement strand
CTGATCCTGAGTTTCTGCTCGAGGCGGGTTTCGCCAAGGAGCCGCTGCCGGAAGGGGGGGGGGGCGGACGATTCGGCCTTGCATGGCTTGAACTGCTTTCCTAGTCTCCCTGCCCGGCCGGGCTCTGCCGGTGAACCAGAGGGAGGCACCGAACATGTCGATCACGCTCGGAGAACTCGCAGCAGCTGTCGGTGGCAGACTGTTGGGAATCGACCCTACGGTTCCCATCACCGCCGCGGCAACGCTGGAAACGGTTGCAGAAAACGGTGTGACACTCGTCGATTCCCCCGACAAATTGCATCTCCTGGGCAAATCAAGTGCGGCGGCAGCGATCGTACCGATCGGTTCGGGTGTCCTCGGCAGGCCCACCATCGAGGTTGACGACGTGCATGCCGCTTTCGCTCAGGTCATCCAGTTGTTTCGACCGCCCAGGAGAGTTGCCACAATCGGCGTCAGCCAGCAGGCCGCGGTCGATGTCTCGGCCCGCCTGGCCTCTGATGTCGAGGTGCATCCACTGGCGTCAATCGGCCCCGACTGCGAACTCGCCGCCGGGGTCACCATCCACTCTGGTGCCCACATCATGGCCGGCTGCCGGATCGGGGCCGGCACCACGATCTATCCCAACGCTGTCCTCTATGAAAACACGGTGCTGGGCCAGCGGTGCATCGTTCACGCAGGTGCCGTCCTCGGTGCCCATGGTTTTGGCTACAAGGTCGTCGATGGCCACTACACCCTTTCCGCCCAGCTCGGCTGGGTGGAACTCGGCGATGACGTCGAGGTCGGGGCCGGCACGACGATCGACCGCGGCACCTATGGCGGCACCACGATCGGCAGCGGCACGAAGCTCGACAATCTGGTGATGATCGCCCACAACTGTCGGCTTGGCCGGCACAACATGATCTGCTCACAGGTGGGTGTCGCAGGAAGCACTTCCACCGGCGAGTGGGTGGTGATGGCTGGCCAGGTGGGCGTGCGGGACCATGTTCACATCGGTGATCGAGCCGTGCTCGGTGCCCGCTCGGGAGTCTCAAACGACGTAGAGCCGGGCAAGACCGTACTCGGCGAGCCGGCGATCGACCTGCGGGATCGCAAGCTCCAACTCGCGACCATCTCGAAACTGCCCGAGATGCGGAAGATCCTCAAGCAACTGGCCGGGCGGGTCGAGGCTCTGGAGCGGGCCGGAAATCCGGCCGCGGAAGCCGCCTGACGCGATGCCCATGGACACGCCCAGCCTAGCCAACAGACTGCCCGAACTCGCCGGAGAGCGGATCGGCATCATTGCCGGCTGGGGCCGCTATCCCGTCGTCGTCGCCGAGGCGATCCGGCGTCGCGGCGGCCGTCCGGCCATCCTGGCCATCCGCGGCCACGCCGACGCTGACCTGGAGCCTTTGGCCGACGTGGTCGGCACCATCGGGGTGGCGGAAATCGGTGGCGCTGTCGAGTTTTTTCGCCGACATGGTGTTCGCCGGGCCACGATGGCGGGCAAGATCCACAAGGCGAAGCTGTTTGCCCGTCACGGCTGGTTTCAGCACCTGCCCGACTGGACCGGCATTCGCACCTTCTGGCCCCACCTCATCACTCGGTGTCGAGACAACCGCGACGACTCATTGCTCGGGGCGATCGCCGCCGCCTTCGTCGCTCGGGGCGTGGCGATCTGCCCAGCCACCGACTTTGCCCCCGAACTGCTCGCCGCAGAAGGACTGCTCGCCGGCCGGCTGCTCTCAACCCGCCAGTTGGCTGACGTGGCCTTCGGCTGGCGGCTAGCCAAGGAACTCGGCCGGCTCGACATCGGCCAGACGGTGGTGGTGAAGGATCAGGCCCCGCTCGCCCTCGAAGCGATCGAGGGCACCGACGAGTGCATCAGGCGAGCCGGACGGCTCTGTCCGACCGGCGGCATGACGGTGATCAAGGTGGCCAAGCCCCAGCAGGACCTCCGCTTCGACATGCCCACGATCGGAATCGGCACGCTCGAATCGATCCGGACTGCCGGGGCGCGAGTGCTGGCGATCGAGGCAGGTCGCACCATCCTGGTCGACTGCGATCAGCTGCTGGCCTTTGCCAATCGAAGCGGGATCACGATTGCTAGTGTGTGCGATGCCGGTGGCGACGCGGGGCTCGATCATGTTGCCACCGCGGCCTGAGCCGGCACTATACTACGCGGCATGCGAGGCTTGGTCTGCATCGCCGTGCTAGGCTTCGCCATCCAGGCGACTGCACAACCGGCCGACGTCCCGCCGGCCCAGACCCACTACCTGGGCCGCGAAATCGCCCAGACGATGCACTACACAGGTGCGCCTTGGCTCGTCCGCGAAAGCCGGCAGCGGGAGGAGGATTGCCGACTCCTGCTTCAGGCTCTGGCTATCAAGCCGGGCCAGCAGATCTGCGACATCGGCTGCGGCAACGGCTTCTACACACTGGAACTGGCGCGGATGGTCGGCCCCTCGGGAACGGTCTACGCCGTTGATATCCAGCCCGAGATGCTGCGGATGCTGGCCCACGGCGCGGCGGCCGAGGGCCTGGCCAATATCCGCCCGATCCTCGGCACGGCTGTCGATCCCAGGCTGCCACCCGGGAAACTCGATCTCGTGCTTTGCGTGGACGTCTACCACGAGTTTTCCCACCCTGCCGAGATGCTGGCCAGGATCCGGGAAAGCCTGGCCGAGGATGGCCGGCTGGTGCTGGCCGAGTTTCGCGGCGAGGACCCCGCGGTGCCGATCAAGCCGCTCCACAAGATGACGAAGGAACAGGTGCTCAAAGAACTCGAGCCAGCGGGGTTCCGACTCGACCGTTCCTTTGACCGGCTCCCGTGGCAGCATCTTTTGTTTTTTGCAACTGTCCGGGATGACGACGGGCCCTGATTTCTGGTCACGAAGCCACCGGTAATCCGGTTTTTGCCGAAAAAAGCGGGGTTTCTGGGGGTCGAAAACCCTGTTTTCGTCTCGGGCAGGCTGTTGCAACGATCCCCAGCCGGGGCGATACTTAGAAGCGGTTCGACATCTGAGCGTGGTGACGCTTCGGTAGGATTCTCGACGGAATCATCTGGAACAGCTTCGGGATACGAGAAGGACCTGCTTCATGTCGATCCGACCACTGAGCTTTCGAGCCGCCGATTCGGCGGGACGCGACCCTCGTGGCGGCTCGCTCGACCCGACGGTGATCGATGATGGCTCCCCGGCGACGGCGATCGCCGAGCCCAAGTCTCCGTTTGGATCGAATTGGGTTCTGGGCTCAAACCCTGCGATGCGGCGGATCGCGAAATCGATCGAGCGGGCCGCCGAGGTCGAGTGCACCGTGTTGGTGATCGGCGAAACCGGGACGGGCAAGGAACTCTGGGCCCGTTTGCTCCATCGCAGCGGTCCGCGCCGCAATAAGACCTTCATTCCAGTCAACTGTGCGGCGCTCACTCCCACGCTCGCCGAGAGCCAGCTCTTCGGTCACGAAAAAGGGGCGTTCACCGGGGCTGCGGGCAAGTCGCTGGGAATCTTCCGGGCTGCCGAAGGGGGGGTGGTTTTCCTCGACGAAATCGGCGACATGCCGCCGGAACTCCAGCCCAAACTCCTGCGGGTGCTTCAACAACGAGAGGTCACTCCAGTCGGTGCTTCCGATCCGGTGCCGATTGACGTGCAGATTGTCGCGGCCACCAATCGAGATCTGGAAAACGAGGTTGAGAAGGGCAACTTCCGCGAGGATCTTTATTACCGGCTCAACATGATCGAGCTTCGGGTGCCGCCACTCCGAGAGCGACCGGATGACATCCCATCGTTCATCGAGTTCTTCTCACAGCGGTTCGCCGACCGCTATCACCTTCAGGCTTGGGAGTTCACGCCTGAAATGCTGGCCGAGTTCTGTGCCTACGATTGGCCGGGCAACATCCGCCAACTCGAACATGCACTCGAGCAGTCGTACGTGCTTCAAACCGAGCCCAAAGTTCCAGCCAAGGCTTCGGCAGCCCGGGCGACTGACTCTGGTCGGCTCCCCTGTCTGGATCTGGCCAAACTCCGGGAGCGAGCGATCCGCGAGGCGCTGGAAGTGACCCGCGGTCACAAGGCGAATGCCGCCAAATTACTCGGTGTGCACGCCAACACGATGACCCGCCTCCTCAAGGAACTCGAGGGCAGCGTCGGAGACGACGTGGAGGGCTGATCCCCTTCGGCTGGCAGGTTGGTCACTTGAACCGGCACGTGCCATCGTCACAGGTCCCGGCAAAGCGGTAACGATTTCGCGCGATCAGCCGGTAGAGCCAATCCCAAAGTGGCAGGCTGCCGGGGACATGCAACGGAACAGCCAGCGGCCAGAGGAGGGGCAACCGCCGCGAGAGGTGCCGCCATGCTCTCGCACCCGCCCTGGCTCGACCTGCCTGGTCGATCACCACCATCTCATCGAGCAGCAGGTCTCGGGACAGCTCGGGGAAATCGCGGGCCACAGCCGGATCGTGGAGCGATGTCAACTGGAGACGACCGGTGGGATCGAGCCTCCTGAGTATCGCCATCTGGCTGCGGCAAAATCGACACGTGCCGTCATAAAGCACCGTGTCTCGCACGGGATGGATTGCGGTGGTGAGTAACACGGCAGACATAACACCCTATTTTTAATTCGCAGCGGAAGCCAAAACCACTCCTGAGGCCGCGATTGTTTTGTCTGCCAGTGGTGATTGAATGAGGGGCTACCGGTGTCTTCCAGCGTGCTGCCCAAGCAAGTCAGGCCAGGAAAGCCGACCCGCAGCAGGCTCCTGATGAGCAAACCCCGGGGGGGCCCGTCAACATCCAGCGGGAGGCTGCTGGCAGCCCCGACTCGTCACTGCAGAGTGTCGGCCATGAGATTTTCCCCGGAGTCACTTGGGCAGGTCACAGCATCCGCGGCGGCGATGGTGAAGTGCCCAGCCGGGGCAATTGGCAGAAGTGCAGGATCGTGGCCGCACCGACCGAAAGCAGTGTCCAGGGAGCCCAATCCGGTGCCTGAAAAGTCGTCACATTTCCCGAGCCGCTTAAGGGCACGATCTCGGCCGAATCAATCAGGAGCATCTCCGCGCCGAGCACGCAGGAAAAAATGGCTCCGGCCAAAAGAAAACTCTTCCACATCACACGAACCTCCGGCCTCCTGTTCGCCCCAGACTCCGAACCTCAATTCGATCCTGAGGATCATCGGCACCGGCGGCGGAGGACTCTAGCCGGGGCTCGAGGCTGCGGAAAATGCCGGTTGTGCCACCGCGGCCAGGCGGAACGAACACCGTCCGCGTGAAGACGTTGCTGGATCGATCGTGTCCTGCGGGGGGCCGCCGATGCCCTCCGTGCGAAGCTGGCGGGGTGCGGCCGGCATCGAGCCGAGTGCGTGGCGGGGGAGGGTTCCGGGTCAGGCCTCGGCCGAGCCGCCGGCTGCCGTGGCGGGCTCCGCGACAGCCGGACGAACGGTCCTCCGTTCGGTGGTTGTGCCGGGCACGAGTTGCGGCGAACCGGTCGAGGCCTCGACAATTGCCTTGAGTTCCTCGCCACCAATGACCTCAATTTCCATCAGTCGTCCAGTCACCGCCTCCAGGGCTACCCGCCGACCATCGAGAATCCGCCGCACCGATTCCATCGCCGTGTCGATAATCCGCCGCACCTCCTGGTCGATCTCGCGGGCGGTCTGCTCGCTGTGAGTCCGGGCGGTCGGCAAATCTGCCCCGGCCGCGGCTAGAAACGGCGACCGTGGGCTCTCCCGGTAGGTCACGCGGCCGAGCCGGCTCATGCCGTAGTCCATCACCATCGCCCGGGCAATCTCACTCGACCGCTCCAGGTCGTTCTGCGCGCCGGTGGAGACGTCGGCGTAGACCATCTCTTCGGCAATCGTGCCAGCCAGGAGCACCTGGATCCGGCTCTCGAGTTCTGATTGCGTGAGCAGGTAGCGGTCATCCTCAGGACGCTGCATCGTGTAGCCGAGAGCTGCCAGGCCACGAGGAATGATCGAAACCTTGTGGACGGGATCGGTATTGGGCAGGGAGAAGGCGACCAGTGCATGTGCTGCCTCGTGGTAGGCCACCCGCTTCTTCTCGTCCTCGTGGATCACCCGCTTCTTCTTCTCCAGGCCGGCCGTGACCCGCTCCACGCCCTCGTTAAATTCCTGCATCCCGACCGCCGACTTGCTGTTGCGGGCTGCCAAAAGTGCGGCCTCGTTGACGAGGTTGGCAAGATCCGCTCCCACGAAGCCGGACGTGATCCGGGCGATTTGCCCCAGTTCCACGGCCGGATCGAGCTTCACGTTGGCCACGTGCACCCGCAGGATCGCCTCACGGCCCCGGACATCGGGGCGATCAACGAGCACATGCCGGTCAAACCGGCCCGGCCGGAGCAGGGCCGGGTCGAGCGTCTCGGGCCGATTGGTTGCAGCGAGCACGATCACACCTGAATTGCTGCCGAAGCCGTCCATTTCGACGAGCAGGGCGTTGAGCGTCTGCTCCCGCTCGTCATTGCCACCGACCACACTCGTGCCCCGTGTCTTACCCAGGGCATCGAGTTCGTCGATAAAAATGATGCAGGGAGCCTTAGCTGCAGCCTGCTGGAACATGTCCCGCACCCGGGCCGCCCCGACCCCGACGAACATCTCGACAAAATCACTGCCCGAGAGCCCGAAAAAAGGCACTCCAGCCTCACCGGCGATCGCCTTGGCGAGAAGTGTCTTGCCAGTGCCTGGCGGACCCACGAGCAAAACACCTTTGGGAATATGGCCCCCAAGAACCTGGTACTTCTCCGGGCTCCGAAGAAACTCCACCACCTCCCGGAGTTCCTCCACACACTCGTCGATGCCGGCCACGTCCTCGAACGTGATCCCGAGATCCTCCTGGGCGTACATTTTTCCTCGGCTGCGGCCGAAGGCCATCGGGCTTCCGGCACCCCCCAGTTTTCGGAGCATGAGGAAGAACAACAGCCCAAACAGACTCGTCAAAAGCAGCATCGGCAGCCAGTTCCGCCAGGGACTGGGCGGGTCTTCGTAGGCGAAGGCCACGGAACTGTCGTGGAGCATTTGCTTGAGTTCCGATTCGGATGTCTCGCTCGGAAGCTTGGCGGTTCGAAACCGCCGATCGACACTGGCAGCGGTGGTGGGCGAGCCGCCGATCGGCTCCTCCTCGCCGGGAGTTCGGCCGACGGAGGCTTGCCGCACCCGCCCGGTTACCTCGAAAGCTCCGATCACCACATCGTGCAGGTCGGTAAACCAGGCCGACTGGGTGGGATCGCCGTCGATCGAAATCGCCACAGAACGCTCCGGCCCTTCGGCGGTCGTGGCCCGGATGAGCCGTTGGAGGTCGCTATAGGGGATCTCTAATTCCGGGGAGGCACTGATCAGGCTGAGGGCAAACAGGCAGGCCACACCGGCCGCCAGGAGCGACCAGACGAGGTTGCCCCCCAGGAAAGGCTTGCGGTCCACCGATCGCTTGGAGGAGTCTCGTTTTTTGCTCATGCCACGTCTTGAGGGGTTCCAGGGCCTGCTCTTGGCGGCACCCGCCAGAAGCTCCGGCTCCATCGTATGCGGGAAAAAACCCGGCGACAAACCGACCGCATGCCCCCCGGATCGAACCAGTTCCCCGTTGGAAGTTACGGCCCTGTGCCCCTAGAATGAGCGTTTCCGTTCTTGCGACACCGGCCTATCCCTCATGCCACCCTCATCCTGTGATCTTCCGGGTGGTCGGCCGCGACCAACGCCGGCCGACCGCAGCGGAGAGAGCCTGCGGGTGGCGGTACTCGGATCGACCGGCAGCATCGGTCACAGCACAATCGACGTGATCGAGGCCTCGGCTGGCCGACTCGAACCCTTTTTGCTGGCCGCCCACACGAGCGTCGGCACGCTGCTCGAACAGGCCTGTCGGCTCCGTCCCCGTTGGGTGGTGGTGACCGACTCGGAGGCCGCCGCAACGATCGGCGTTGCCTCGCTGCCGGCCGGAACGAGTCTGGCGGTGGGACCTGAGCGGCTTGATGAACTCGTGGCGGACGACGCGACGGATCGGGTCGTGTCGGCGATCGTCGGCGCAGCGGGCCTGAGAAGCACCTGGGCCGCCGTCGAGGCGGGCAAGACTGTCGCCTTGGCAAACAAAGAAACGCTCGTCATGGCCGGACCGCTGGTGATGCGGCGCGCGGCCGAGACCGGCGCTCGGATCATTCCCGTCGACAGCGAGCACTCCGCAATTTTTCAAGCTCTCGCCTGTGGCCGCCCGGGCGAGGTTCGCCGGATCGTGCTGACCGCCAGCGGTGGACCGTTCCGCTCCCGGCCGCGGGATACGCTCGCCGACGTCACGCCCGCTGAAGCGCTGCGACACCCGACCTGGTCAATGGGCCGAAAAATCTCGATCGACTCTGCAACGATGATGAATAAGGCGCTCGAACTGATCGAGGCCCGCTGGCTGTTCGGTCTGCCCGCGGCCAAACTCGCGGTGGTCATCCACCCGCAGTCGATCGTCCATTCGCTGGTTGAGTTTGTCGACGGCGCTGTCATCGCCCAGCTCAGCCCGCCCGACATGCGGCTCCCGATCCAATACGCGCTCCACCATCCCGACCGCGTCGCGGGACCGGCCCATCGGCTCGACTTCGGCAACTCATTTCGACTCGACTTCGAGCCGCCCGATCCCGAGCAGTTTCCGGCGGTCCGGCTCGGCCATCAGGCCGCCACCCGTGGCGGGACGGCCGGTGCGGTGCTCAACGCCGCCAACGAGGAGGCGGTCCGAGGATTCCTTGACGGGTCGCTGCGATTCACCGATATCACCGCGGTATGCGGGAGGTTGCTCGACGAGCATCCGTTCCAGGACAATCCCACGCTCGACGACGTCCGTCGTCTCGATGCCTGGGCCAGGCAGGAGGTCGCCAAGTGGGTTTGTGTCTGAACAGTGTCGGTCTCATGGCAGCTCTCACCTGGCACAACGGCTGCCTGTTGGCGGCCACGACCTGGCTCGAATGGCTCTCCCAGCCTTCGAGTTGGGGTGTGATTCTGCAGGTCGCCGGTGGACTCGGGTTCGTGATTTTCGTCCATGAACTAGGGCACTTTCTCGTGGCCAAGGCCTGCGGAGTGAAGTGTGAGAAGTTTTTCCTTGGCTTTGATGTCGGCGGCCTCAAGCTGGCGAGTTTCACGTGGGGAGAGACTGAATACGGTATCGGCGCGATCCCGTTGGGCGGCTACGTAAAGATGCTGGGCCAGGATGACAATCCGGCCGCAGCGGCGGCGGAAGCCCAGCGGGCCCGGGCGGCCGGAGCTCATTCCGTGAACGGGATCGGCTCCGGTGATTTGCCCCCTGAGCCCACCTCCGATCCCCACCCGGCCTGGGATCCTCGCAGCTACCCGGCCCAGAGCGTGCCCAAACGGATGGCGATCATCTCAGCCGGCGTGATCATGAACGTGATCTTCGCGGTGTTGATGGCTTCGCTCGCCTACGGCTTGGGTGTCAAGGAACTCACCTGCGCGATCTCCAGCGTCCGCACCGGTGGAGCAGCCTGGCGGGCTGGGATGCGGACGGGCGACGAGATCACCGCGATCGGCGATCGGAAAGACCCGATCTTCAGCGACCTGCGGCACGGAGTCACGGTTGGCGATGTGAGAGAAGGCATCGACTTCACCGTGTACCGGCCCGCCGACAAAAGCACCAGAACCTTGAAACTCAGGCCGGATACCGACCTCGGAGCCCCGACGATCGGCGTCACGAGCCCGTTTTCACTCACGCTCCCCGCCGACATCACGGCCGGCCTGCCCGGCTCGGCCGCTCGGGCCGAGCCCCCGTTGGTCGGAGGCGACACGATCCGCTCCGTCGATGGCGTGGCCGTGAAGACCTACGCAGAACTGTTTGCCGAACTCTCCCAGCGACGGGACCAATCGGTCCGGCTCGGAGTAGAGCGGAGGTCGACCAAGGACGAACCGGCGGCCGAAATTCGTGAGATCATGCTGCCTGCTCAGCCCCGACGCGTCACCGGCATCACGATGACCGCAGGCTCCGTCAAGGCGGTGCAGACTGACTCACCTGCGACAACAGCCGGCATCGAACCTGGCGACCGGATTCTGACCGTGGCCGGTGAGCCTGCGGGGGATCCGCTCACCCTCGACGAGCGGCTCCAGCGTCTGGCCGGCACGAGTGTCTTGCTTGGCATCGGTCGCGACGGTGCCGCCGATCGGGAGGTCACGATCGTGCCTCGCAAGGTCACCTGGCGGGATGATGAGACGACGGGAATCGCCTGCCCGCTCTCAATCACCGCGCTCGGGCTGGCGATCGAAGTGGATGCGGTGGTGGCTGAGGTGGCAGCCGGCTCACCAGCCGCCGCCGCCGGCATCGCTGTTGGTGACCGGATTTTAGAGGCCAACTATTTTGAGGCCGACGAGGATGCACCGCTCGAGAAGGGCATCCCGCTTGCCGATGAGGCCAACTGGCCTGCCGTAACTGCAATGCTCCAGCGACTGCCCGAAGACACCCGAATTCAACTGCGAGTCAGCTCGGCCGATGGCCAGGAGCGGACCGTCGCGATCGCTCCCGAAGATGCCTCGGACAGATTTGTCGTCGATCGGGGGCTCGTGTTCGAACCGGTCTACCGGATGATGAAAGCCGGATCGGTCGCCGGAGCCTTCCGCCGTGGCTTCCACAAGGCAGGCGAGGATCTCTCGCTCGTGTACAGTTTTCTCGGCAAGTTGACGAGCAACGCGATCAGCCCCCGGCTGCTTGGCGGCCCGATCGAAATTGCGAAGCAGGCGGGCAAGTCGGCCGAGGAAGGGTTTGGGCGGTTGCTCCTGTTTCTGACGATGCTCTCGGCCAATCTCGCCGTGGTCAACTTCCTGCCGATCCCGGTGCTTGACGGCGGCCACATGGTATTTCTGCTGTATGAACTCGTCCGCGGAAAGCCGCCCAGCGAAAACGTGGTGGCAGCGCTTTCCTACCTGGGACTCGCGCTGATCCTCACCCTGATGATGTTCGTGTTCGGCCTCGACCTCGGCCTGATCCCCCGGCGGTAGGCTGGTTGAGCGGCCGGCTGGCCATTCCTAGAGCGCATTCGAGTTCCGTGTAGCACCGGCTCGGGGGCGGCAAAAGTCGCGTCGCGGGCGAGGATACGCCCCGATGCTCCTCGAGCGTTTGCCGACCCCCTCGCCTCCCCTGCTCAGTCTGCCCAATCGTCGCCACAGCTATCTCAGATGCGCCCTAGCTCCGCCGGCTGGCTGGCCGCCCGGTCAGTCACTGTTCAGGTGGCTTGAGTGCGGCATGGCAGTGTCGTGGCCCATTGTGTGGGATCGGCCGCCGCGTGGTGGGAGCCGGGTGGGACGCGGCGTGGGCAATCCCGACCTGCCAGTCGATGCTGCCGCGCCGGCCGGGCTACTGGCGGTCGACGCCGGTGTCGAGCACTGCCATGAATGCTCTCTGCGGGATATCCACCGAGCCGATGCTCTTCATCCGCTTTTTACCTTCCTTCTGCTTTGCCCAGAGCTTCTTCTTCCGGGAGATATCCCCGCCGTAGCACTTGGCCGTCACGTTCTTCCGCATCGCAGAGATCGTCTCACGGGCGATCACCTTCGTGCCGATCGCTGCCTGTAGTGCGATCTCGAACATGTGACGGTCGATCTCACCGCGAAGTTTCTTCACGATCGCCCGGCCCCGGCGGTCGGAGTCACGACGGTCGCAAATGATCGAGAGAGCGTCGACTTTTTTCCCCCCCACCAGGATGTCGAGCCGCACGAGATCAGCCGTGAAGTAGCCGACCAATTCATAATCCATCGTGCCATAGCCCCGCGTCACGCTCTTGAGTTTGTCGTGGAGGTCGTAGATCACCTCGGCCAGCGGCAGATCAAAGCTGAGCATGGCCCGGGTGGGAGACAGGTATTCAGTCTTGAGGTACACGCCGCGGCGATCTGTGCAGAGCTGCATGACCGGCCCGATAAATTCGACCGGCACCAGAAAGTTGGTCCGCACGATCGGCTGGCGAAATTCCTCGATTTGGCCGGTGTCGGGCACGTCCTGAGGGTTTGTAATCTCGATCGTCTCGCCGTCCGACTTCAGGATTTGATAGGTCACGTTGGGCGCCGTCTGAACGAGGTCGAGGTCGGCCTCCTGCTCCAGCCGCTGTTGGATGATCTCCATGTGGAGCAGGCCGAGGAAGCCGCAGCGAAATCCGAAACCCAGGGCCTCGCTACTCTCGGGGGCAAACTCGAAGGACGGATCGTTGATCGCCAGCTTTTCGAGGGAGTCGCGAAGCTCCTCGAAGTTCTCTCCGTCGCTGGGATACAGGCCGCAGTAGACCATCCGCTGGGGCGGCTTGTAGCCGGCCAACGGGGTCGCCCCTTCCTCGCCAGGAATCGTCACGGTATCGCCGACATGAACCTCCTTGACATCCTTGATGTTGCAGACGAGGTAGCCCACCTGGCCGGCGACGAGCTCCGCGCAGGCTCGCCGCTGTGGCACGAACTGCCCCAACTCGATCACCTCGTGGCTAGTCCCCGTGCGGAGGAAGCGGATTTTCTGCCCTTTTTTGATCGTGCCGTCGACTAATCGGACATAGGTGATCGCACCGCGGTAGGAGTCGTAGTGGCTGTCGAAGATCATCGCCCGGAGGACGGCGGCCGGGTCGCCCTGAGGGGGCGGAATCCGCCCAATGATCGCCACCAGCAAGTCGTCAATGCCGATCCCTGTTTTAGCGCTGACTTTCAATACCTCGCTCGGCTCGATAGCCAGACTCTGCTCGATCTCCTGGAGCACTTCGTCGACGCGGGCATGAACCAAATCGACTTTGTTGATCACTGGCACGATCGTGAGATCCTGGCCGATGGCGGCGTAGGCGTTGGCGACCGTCTGCGCCTCGACTCCCTGGAAAGCGTCGACCAGGAGCACCGCTCCCTCGCAGCAGGCGAGGCTGCGGGAGACCTCGTAGTGGAAGTCGACGTGGCCCGGGGTGTCGATCAGGTTCAGTTCGTACAGCTCACCGGCATGCCGGTATTCCATCCGCACGGCCCGGGCCTTGATCGTTATGCCCCGCTGCCGCTCGAGATCCATGTCGTCGAGCATCTGCTCCTTGAGCTGCCGCTTTTCCACTGTGCCGGTGGCCTCGAGCAACCGGTCGGCCAGAGTGCTTTTGCCATGGTCGATGTGGGCGATGATCGAAAAATTGCGAATCTGCTTGCAGTCAATGCTCATACCCTGGATTCTACCCGCCGGCGAGCCTTCAGGCGGGCAAGTCCCGCGGCACCGATCGATCCGGCGTCGCCTCCCAGGCTGGCAAAGCCGATCACGGTTTCGGCGGCGAGCGTGGAAAAGGTCCGGCGGCAGACCTCTTGGCGGATCTGCGCGAGAAATGCCCGGCCGACTGGGCCGGACTCGCCGCCGAAGGTCATTGCCCCACCGATCAACACCACCTCCGGGTCGATCGCATGCATGATCGAAACGATCCCGATCCCCAGCCAACGGCCCGTTTCTCGGACCAGTTCCCCGGCCAGGGAGTCACCGGCTTCAGCCTCGCGGCCCACGAGAATCGGTGTCAGCGGCTCACCGGCCGCCACGGCCGCCGCCAACGAGCCACCGCCGCCGGCCGCCAGGGCTTCCTCCGCCCGAGCCACCAGCGACTTCGCACTCGCGTAGGCCTCGAGGTGTCCGAGCTGACCGCAGGGGCACATCCGGGCCGTGGGGAAGGGGTCTACGATCATGTGGCCGCATTCCGAGCCGTGGCTGTGCGCGCCCTCGACGTTGACGTCGCCGATGATGATGCCACCTCCGACACCGGTGCCAAGCGTCACCATGACAAGTGAGCCCTGGTCTCGGGCAGCGCCCACCCAAAACTCGCCGTAGGCTGCGGCATTGGCGTCGTTGGCAAACGTCACCGGCAGACCGCAGTGGATGGCCACGCACTCCCGCAAGGGGAAGTTGTCCCAACCGACGAGATTGCCCGCCCGCACGATCGTGCCGGCGGGGATGTCGAGTGGACCAGGCGAACCGAGCCCCACTCCCGCGATATCAGCGGTGGCAATCCCGGCGGTACGGGCGAGGAGGTGCACGGACTGACCCATGCGAGCCGCCGCATCCTCCGGTCCCCGCTCGGCGTGGGTCTTCTCGGTGTGGAAAGCAATCAAACGCCCCGTGTCATCCACGAGCGCTGCTTTGATGTTCGTGCCACCCAGATCAACACCCGCATAGAGCGGCCGCTGGGCCTGGGACAACGGCAGCAGGAGCCGGTCGCTGATCACGGCTCGGCCGTTGGTTCGGGCTGGGGAGGCTCTGCCACCACTGGCTCCGCCGGGGCAAGTGGCACGACCTCGGGCGCCAGATCGGCTGGCGCGGCAGCCGCAGCCGAATCCTGCGGCGGCGATTCGATCGATTGGGCTGCCTCGTCAATCGCCTTGTCTGCGGCCGCCTTTTCGGCATCGACCTCCCGGCGAGCCTGTTCCCCACCTGCCGAGGCCGGCTCCCGAGTCAGCTCCTCGGTGGGTCGAGGCGCCATCTCAATCTCCTCAATCTCGATCACGTCCTCCGTGATGCCGGTGCCCACCTGGGGCGCGCAGCCCACCGCGATCACCACTAGAAGTAGTGGTGCGGTAGGTTTCAGACGGAGAACGAGGCGGATCATGGAATACCAGTTTGGGCGGCACGAGCCTGTCACTGTTGACGAGCGCGAAGGACGAGCAACGTTGAACATCATAGGATCTCAGCAGGACCTGAAAAAAGGCAGCCTACATCGGGCGATTCACCACCGCCGGCCGAGGGTCTCCGGCACTGCGAGCCAGTCGAGTTCTCCGGGCTGCCCGGGACCGTCGTCGAGCGAGATTGAGGCGATCGCCCCTTTTTGCATCCGCACCGCAGCCGAGCCATCGCCGATCGACAGCGCAACCAGCCGGCCCACGCACGGGGCGTGGCCCACCCAGGCCACTCGAGCGGCATCCTGCTCGACCGTCCACTCGACAATGGCTTGCCAATCGGAAGCTGGCGCCAACGCATCGATGATCTCGATTCGCGGGCAGCCTGGCAGTTCGGCGGCCACAATCTCGGCCGTCTCCCGGCAGCGCACCAGTGGGCTCGTGGCAATCACGTCGACATCCATCCCGGCCCGGGCGAGTCGCCCCACCATCCGTCCAAACCGTTTCCGACCCTTGCCAGTCAGCCGGCGGGCATGGTCGTCGATACCGGGGCCGAGATCTTCGGCGATGGCGTGGCGGATGATATAGAGCTGGGTTGTGAGTAGCGGCATTCCTCGATTCTGCTCAAGCGATCCTCGACCCGCAAGATCGGGTTAGGCCCGCCGCCAGACTGCATCCTGGCCGATCCCCGCCGCGTCGACCGCGGCCCTGGCTTCCTTCCACCACCGGCTCGCATCAACCGGGTAGCCGGCGGTGGCTGCCAGCCCCGGCTGCCGGGCCGCCCAGTGGGCGTTGAAGGCCAGCATCGCCAATTCACGGACGTATTTGGCGGTCATGCTCGCCACCGCAACCGGAATGCGTGACTCGCCCCCCACGCAAAACTCGATCCGCCGGTTTCCACCCAGGGCATATCGACTCCGAGTTGACGTTTCTTCCAGGGGCGAGACCAGTGGTGTGTCGAAGGCCCGCGACACCTGGGATGCATAGCGACGACGGCCACCGTGGCGATCGCACCAGATCACGACCGGCATGGCAGCGGTCACCGTGCCGGCAAGCGCGGCAGCCAGGTCGAGCGTGACGGAAGAGAGGATGTCGCTCTTGTTCAAACCCAAATCGAGCAGGGCATTGAACTCGGCAGGCTGCACCAGGCGGCAGCGTATGGCGATCAGTCGTACGCCGCGAACTGCCAAGGGGCCCCGGATCGCTGCGGCCAGGTTTGCTCCATCCGCCGACTGGCCGTGCCGCGGCAGCCTGACGCTGCCGAGGGCTTCATGCTCGGGCGGCGAGTGATCCGGCAAAACCCCGATGGCTGCGACCAGGCTCGTCCAGTCTGGCGGCTGAGGAAGATCGGCCAGGCCCAGCGCCGCGAGCACGCCCCGCTCCAAAGCATCCAGGCCCGCGCCACTCCGGTAGATAGTCTTGGAATCACCCCAAAGTTGATCCGGCACTGCATCGGTCACCGCGGCGGCGAGGGTGTGCTCGGCCGCATCCAATCCCGCGGCCACCTCCCAGGCTGACGCCGCGACCGTGAGGGGACCGAGGTTTGGTCCGTAGCCCGCCTCGTCGGTGCCGATCACGAGCGTCATGCCTCAGCTCCTGAGCTAGCAGGCCACTGGCGGCAGTATTCATACATGGCGATCGCGGTGGCCGTGGCCGCATTGAGGCTATGGGGCAGACCAGCCATGGGAATTTCAGCCACGCGGTCGAGCCTGGCCAGTTCCTCGGGCAGGAGGCCTGTGCGTTCGTTGCCGATCACCAGCGCCGTGCGGGCCTGGAACCGGAATGAGAACAAGCACTCGGAATGCGTCGCCTGTTCGAGGCCCACGAGCTGAAAGCCCTCGCGTCGAAGCCGGTCGAGCACTGGGGGCAGACTGCGGTGCACCTCGATTTCAACTCCCTCCGCGCCGTCGCGAGCGATCCGACCGTGGATCCCGGCGGCTCCGCAGGCGATCACCCGCCGGATACCGAAACAGCCGCAGGTTCGTACGATATGCGAGAGATTCACATGGCTTCGCATCGGCGGGCAGGCCACGATCAACCCGCGGGTCGCAGCGGAAACCTCGGGAGGCTTGTGACGGATGTGCTCGAATCGTGACATGAATAAACGCAGCCTGGAGAAGAAATCGGCGGGTCGGGCTTCCTCTGAAACAAGTCTGCCGCCGCAGGCTGTGGCGACTGCAGACCAGCAAAAACCTCGGCTTTTCGCCCGGTCGGCCGCCCGGAAAATTCCCCGGGCGGGCCGTCACCTCGGACAATCAGCAGTCTGGGGGGAGCGAGCCCGCGGTGAAACCCCCGCCGGTTTCACGCGACTGCTGGCGGCCGGGATTGGCTGGCTGGGGCTTTTCGTGGCTGGCTGTAGTCGGCCGGTTGATGACACCGCAGTCGGGCCAACCCCACTTGTCACACTCCGCGTAGTCGATCATGCCGGCCTCATGAAGGAGGTGGCCTCCCACCTCGGCAAGGTGGTGGTGCTCGACTGCTGGAGTACCTCCTGCCCCCCTTGCGTCAAAGAGTTTCCTGGGCTCGTGGCCCTGGCTGAGCGGCATGGGGCGCGCGTGGCCTGCCTGTCGTTGGCCTTCGACTACGACGGCAGCGGCGATCCTGAGGATCTCGTGCCGCCGATCCAGAGGTTCTTGGAAAAGACCGGAGCCGGACGGGTCACGAATCTTCTGTCCAGCGAGCCCGCTGACAGCCTGTATCACCAGCTTGACCTGACCAGCGTGCCGGCGGTCTACGTCTGGAAACCGAACGGGGAGCGGGCCATCCGTTATGACGACGACCTCGCGGCTCGGGAGTTGGGCCGCCCGTTTACCTATGAGGATGTCGAGAAAACGGTCGTTGGCCTGCTGGCAGAGTGAGGCTGCGGCAGCCGCGGATTGAGCGGCGGCAGGCCGGAGGGATAGACTCTGGTGACCGCGAGACGTTCCGAGACCATTCAATGGCAAACCCAGCATCCCGAACCGAAGCCCGCCCGCCTCGGCCGGGCGACATGGTGCGAAATCCGCTCGGTGCTGGCCGCGAGACCGTGGAATCAATCGTCGTGGCCTTCGTGCTCGCACTGTTGTTTCGGTCGTTCGAGGCGGAGGCCTTTGTGATCCCCACCGGTTCGATGGCTCCCACCCTGATGGGCCGCCATCGCGACTTAGTCTGTGAAACCTGCGGCGACGACTACCGCGTCGGCTGCAGCAAGGAACTCAACGAGCCCACCTGCTCGCTCGAACCCCGGGCATTCGTCCGCCAGTCCCGCTGCCCCAACTGCGGCGCGGTGGCCCGGCTGACCGACACATCAGGGCGATACCTCCACGACTATCCCCCCTTCACCGGCGATCGGATCATCGTGGAGAAGCTCGCCTACGACTTCGTCGAACCAGCCCGCTGGGATGTGGTGGTTTTTAAATACCCGGAAGACGCCCGAGTCAATTACATCAAGCGGCTCGTCGGCCTGCCGGGTGAAACGGTGAGCATCGCCGGCGGTGACATCTGGACCGACCGCGGCACGGCTGATCCTGTGATCGCTCGCAAGCCTCCCGAGCGGTTGCTGGCGATGCTGCAGTGCGTCCACGACAGCCGTCACCGGCCGGCAGCAGCCCTGACGGCGGCCTGGCCCGCTGCCTGGAGCGACTGGTCTGGTGAGACTCTCACCGGATCGGGTTGGACGACTCCCGACGAAGGGCGGTCGTATACGATCCGTGGACTGGCAAATCAGACGGCGGCTACCATCCGCTGGCGACACTGCCTGCCCCGTGACTGGAATCCGACCGCGGCACCGGCCAACCCCGTCGAGCCTGCGCTTGTCGGCGACTTCCAGCCTTACAACCAAGACCCTGAGTATGTGGCTTTGCACCGGTCTCCCGGGCTCGGTGCCCTGCTCGACGGAGCCCACTGGGTGGGTGATTTGGCGGTTGACTTTCAACTCGAGAGCCGGGATCGTGGCGGAACGGTGGTGCTCGACCTCGTCGAGGCGGGCGTGCGGCACGAATGCAGACTCGATCTCACGACCGGCCAGGCCTCGTTCTTCCGCGGCAATGAGCCGCTGGCGACGGCCGACTGCGGCATCCGCGGTCAGGGTCGGTGGCACGTTGTGTTTGCAAACGTCGACGATGAATTGTCGCTGTTCGTGAATGGTCGCCGGATCACCACCGATCTGGCCACGACCTGGGTCCGGTCGATCGACGAGGCTGCAATTGCCCGCCCGGTCATCCGAGGGGCAAAGCCTGGGTCGGACGAGCCCGACGACCTCGCCCCGGCCGGAATCACCGCCCGCGGGGCGGAGATCAGCGTCAGCGACCTGCGGGTGCTCCGTGACGTCTATTATGTCGCCAGTGGCACCCAGGCGGCCCTGATCGGCCGCGAGCCTGAGGAGCCGACCATCAGCTTTCCCTTGGGGGATGACCAATTCTTCATGCTGGGTGACAACTCGTCCGCCAGCAAAGACGGCCGGGCCTGGGGCTCGCCGGAGGAACCGATTCATCACGTGGACCGGCGGCTGTTGATCGGCCGGGCCCTGGTGGTTTTTTGGCCGCATGCCGTGCCCACATCCTGGAACGCCAAAGTGGTCGAGCGGTGCGGCTGGGAATTGCGATTGCCCTGCCTGCCCAACTTCGGGAGGATGCGTTTTGTGCGGTGAAGGCCGCCGCCCTTTCCGGTAAGACTGTCGCGAGGCGCAAGGATGCCGCTATTGTCGGTCCAGGGATTGGTAAAAAATTACGGCCGCCGCCGGGTGGTCGATGGCGTGGATTTTCACGTCGATCCGGGCGAGATTGTCGGGTTACTCGGGCCCAACGGCGCCGGCAAGACGACCAGCTTTCGGATGACCTGCGGGATGGTGATCCCCGACTCAGGCCGCGTGCTCCTCGACGACGCAGAAGTGACCGCTTGGCCGATGTACAAGCGGGCACGAGACGGCGGCATGGGCTACCTCGCCCAGGAGCAGAGCGTGTTCCGCAAGCTCACCGTCGAGCAAAACCTCCTGGCAATCATGGAGCTGGTGGGTATGCCGGGGAAGGCACGGCGGCGGCGATGCGAGGAGCTGCTCGAGCAGTTCGATATCGGCCGAATCCGCCGTTCGAAATCGCACTACATCTCCGGGGGTGAAAAACGCCGGCTGGAAATCGCTCGCTGCCTCGTCACCGAGCCGCGGATCATTCTCCTCGATGAGCCCTTCACCGGCATCGACCCAGTCACGATCCATTCGATCCAGAAAATCATCCAGGGGCTGCGGAACGATGGGATCTCGATCCTGATTACCGACCACCGCGAACGCGAGACGCTTGCGATCACCGACCGCAGCTACGTGATCCGGGCCGGTAAAGTGCTTTGCCACGGCAGCGCTGCCGAAGTTCTCAACCATCCCGACGCCAAGAAGTATTACTTTGGCGAGAGTCACGGCCTGACAGCTGCCTGAGGGGGATCGGTGCGAGGTGCGGAACCGGGAGACATTTGGTCTCCCGGGCCGGCATTGGTAGTCATCGCAGCCCCATCGCCGAGCCGCGGTCCCCAGCCTGAGCAGCGTTCCGGGGCAATCGGTGGCAGGCGGTTCAGCCAGCCTGCTTCAGCGACAGGCTCTTGACCGTCAGCACGGCCCCCACGCTCATCAGCGCAAGCCCCAGCCACCGGGGTGGCTCAATCACCTTCCGCAGCGGTGCCGACTGCCAGGCCATGGCCTGCTCGTGGCCTCCCAGGCGGGCGGACACGAAGTGGGTCGATCGCTCGTTGAGGGTGACTGAATCGACCACCCGAAACTGCACTCCCAGAAAGAAGGCAAGCAGCCCGGCCAGCAGCAGTTTGTGTCGGTTTGAATCCATCAGGGCACTCCACGGCAGCGGAACCGCTACTCACATAATGGATTCAATCGATCCAGTCGGCGAGGCGACTGGAGCGGCTCCGATTTTGGTCGGATTCTGGCGGCTATGCCGGCGGGAAAGATCGGGCAACGCACCGGTGACAAACCGGGCAAGCTGGGCATGCCAGGGGGCGGGTATCTGACTTTTCCGAAAATTCCTGCGGAATCGATGGTAACGGTGACGATGAATCTTCCGGTGTCGTGGGTTTCCCCGACGCATCAACCAAGCGCATCAACCCAGGATGAGCCCGACCGTGACTGCTTCGCTGAACACCTGGATCATGCGGACCCTCGCCGTTGTAGCGGCCTCGGCCGCCACCGTAGCCTGGCCTCCTGCTCGGGCCGCCGAGTCGGCCCAGCCGTCTGCCATTGAGGCGGCGGCCGACATGGCTCCCGAGCCCGCAGCGGCGGACAATCCAACCGCCGAACCGGTCGCTTTCGAGGAGAGCCTCATGCTCGACGGCGACAGCGTGATCCCAGAGATTGATCTCCCGGGAGATGAGTTGCGTTCCGCTCCTCTGCGAGCCGACGCGACTTCCGAGTCTGCCGGCCTCGACACAGGCTCGGTCATCGCCGACGAAGCAATTGTTCAGCCACCCGAAATCCTGGATATGGTAGCCCCCAAATTCGGTGAAATGCTCCTCGATGAATCAGCCCTTGAAGAGCTGCCCTTCGAGGCCTCCTCGGGTCGCTGGTTCTGGAACGGTGGCTGGTACGCAGGCGGTGAGAGCCTGTGGATGGACCGCAGTCGCAATAACCGGACCATCATCGCTGCCGACATCGTCACCGGCACCGTGACCTACACCAGCTTTGCGCAACCTTTCAATGTGTCCCCCGGGGCCCGGGCCACGATCGGCAAGTCGCTTGGCCGTGACTATCTCGACCGCGACCGATACCTGGAGTTCATTTACTACGGTGGTCTGAGCTTCCAAGACGTGGACGGCTGGAATGGCGTGGGCAACACCCTTTGGACACCGCTCTTCTACGGAGCCCCTGGATTCAATGCCGCCGGCCGCTACGCGATGAGTTTCAATTCCGACTTCAATAGCTGGGAGTGGAATTACAAGCTGCGGCGTCGGCTGGGCCGCGACCAACTCGTGATGTCGCCCAATGGCGATTGGACAAAACATGCGGAGCGGGGCTGGCTGCCCTCGCTGATCACGGGCATCCGGTTGGCCAACGTGAATGAAGACTGGCAGTTGATCAGCGACCGGCCCAACGTTTCCACCGATGATTACTTCGGCCAATACACGATCAATACCGGCAACTGGATGCTGGGCCTCAACCTGGGTGCCGAGTTGATCAGCCAGAACGAGTTTTACTACTGGGGTTTGCGGGGTCGAGCCGCCCCCGCTCTCACCTTCGCCAGCACCTCGCAGGAGGCCTACGGAATCAACCGCACCGGGCAGCCCCGCGGACAGACGAGCGACATACCCTACACATTCTCTGACGCGAACACCCGCACTGGGCCGGGCTTCATTGGCGACCTGACCCTATTCGCCGGCTGGCAAATCAGCCCGAACTTCTCGCTCCAGGTGGGCTATGACTTCCTCTGGGTGGCGGGCATGGCAACGGCCACCCGGCAGTTCAACCTTGACAACCGCGACAACAACGCAATCGACGTCGGCGGACAGACCTTCTACAACGGCGTGTCCTTCGGCTTCAACGGCAGCTGGTGATGCGGGAATTCAGTGAATGTTTTCCCCGCAGACTCGGACAGCCACGGCAACGGCCTGGCCGGTTGAGCAGAGGTTGACCTTTACAACCGTCGGCGGCCGGCCGGTCAACGGCTCACCTGCGACGACATTCACCGGACACTCGGGGTCGGGATGCTCGTAGTTGAGGGTTGGAGGCACGAGCCCCTGCTCCATGCCCAAAATGCTGGCCGCGAGCTCGACCACTCCTCCGCCTGCCCCAAGATGGCCAAAGCTGGCCTTGGGCGCCGTCACTGGCAGATCCCCGAGTTCCGCGGCGATCGCCCGGGCCTCGACTCGGTCCATCTCTACTGTGCTCACTCCGTGGGCGTTGACATGGCCAACCTGCTCAGGACTCAGTCCGGCTGCCACACAGACGCCACGGATCGCCTGCCGCAGCGACATGCCAGTGAGTCCATCGCGGCGGGCTCGAGTTTCACACCGCGCGGTGGCGGCCAGAAGTTCCGCGCGGATCCGGGCTCCGCGGCGTTCGGCGTGCCCGCGGGCCTCGAGCAGCAGCGCCCCGGCACCCTCACCATTCACCAACCCATCACGATCGCGATCGAAGGGGCGGCTGGCAGCCTGGTAATTGTCAGCTCGATGGGAGAGCAGGGCGTCGCCCCGGGCCACGAGCGCCGTGGGATGGAGCCGGCAGCCGGTGCCGCCAGCCAGCATCACGTCGGCCCAGCCGCGACGGATGACATCGGCCGCCTCGGCAATCGCCAGCAGGCTCGAGACATCACCAAGCACGATCGAGTTGTTTGGACCACGGGCATCTTGGGCAATGGCGATATGAGAGGCAGCCATATTCGGAAGATGCTTGAGCAGCCAGAGCGGGTGGAGCTCCTCGTGGATTGCCTCCGACCAGAGGTGAAAATCGAACTGGCCTTCCCGGGCCGACCGGCGGTAGGTCTCGGCGAGGTCTTCGAGATCGGCGTAGATCATGTCACTGCCATAGACCACGCCAAATCGCTCCGGATCGACGCCCCCGGGGGTGAGCCCAGCGTCGGCCATCGCGAGATCGGCGGCAGCGAAGCCCAGCTGGATCTCGCGGCTCATCACCTTGAGGCTCTTCCGTGGCCGGACGTACTGCTTGGCGTCGAAGTCGGGAATCTGGCCGCCGAACCGCACCCGCAGCGAGCTGGCATCGAACAGGTCCACCGGCCGGATGCCACTCGTGCCAGCAACCAACGATTTCCAGAAGGGTTCGCAGCCAATCCCGATTGGGCTCACGACCCCCAGACCGGTAATGACGATATCGCGTTGACTTCTCATTGTTCTACTTGACACTAAACCACGGCTCGGGCCATCGGAAATGGGTGGCCGACGGCAGGCTTTGTCAGCGGCTGCCTCCTTGGGGTCGGGGGTGAGTTGCCCGCCAATCCTGAGGCGAAACCGGTGTTTCGCTCCCGCCCCACAACCCCCGCCGGGCTGCCCGCGCGGACGTTTCGGCGGCCACCAGATTCTCGTCGGGAGCAAACCCGCCGAACACCCAGGCCAGGCCCTCCGTCACGAGTTCCTGGTTCACGTTGCGGTCGTCGATCCAAAGCGTACCCAGCAGCCGCTGATACTGATCAATTGCCACGCCCTCGACTCGCACCGCACCGCCTTTGAGTTTGGCGGCCAGCGCCCGCCGGGCGGCGTCGCCGTAGGGCTGGCCATACTCCGGCGCGTCGATCCCCTGGAGCCTGATCCGCCGGGGCTGCCACCGTTCGTCGAGGCAGGTGACCGTGTCGCCGTCGTGAACGGTCTCGACCCGCCACAGAGGCCGGCCGACCGAATCAGCCAGTGGACACATGGGAATTGAGATCGCGGCCACCGCCGACACGACAGCCGCAACAGCCAGATACACGGCCCGGCCCCGGCGGGAGAGACCTGGCGGCGGCGGTGGTAGACGAAAGCGATGGCGACGGTTGCCCATGCTACAGATTGCAGCCCAGGGAGGCGGGCCGAGTCAAACAGTGCATTTCGCCGGGCCGTCGAACGACCGCCCACCCCGCACTGGACTGCCAATTCCTGCCCCGTCAGCCGATCTCGTCGTCGTCTCCGGCCACGGCCATTTCATCGGCATAGGGATCGGTGATGCAGACCTGCTCGTCGCAAAAGTCGACCTCATCGTCCTCACATACCAGCGATAAAAGTGAGTTTTTCTCGCTTTCAGAGATCTCTGCTTCCCGGAAACTCCGGATGATCTCCGGCACCGGATCCCGCACAGAATTCACGAAGTCGACGTGTACCCGACCGACGAGCAGTTGCCGGCGACGGCTGGCAAAGCGATTGCACAGAGAGAGCAGTTCGTCGCGTTGCATGGTCAACCTCCAAGAGATGTAGGGCTCGACACAACAACTAGTCGGGGGTGGGCCGATGGAATTCCAATCCGATCTGATCCCCGTTTCCAATCCTATGGGGGGAGTCCAGGCTTCTGCATTAAAAATTGGTACGAATCCGATGAGAATTTGGTTCGGCCCGGCTCCTGCCGGGGGCCATTCCGGCCGTTGCCCGGCTATTCGTAGAGCCAGGCGTGATGCCGCCGCATCCCAAAGGCCTGCTCCTCGTCACCCCAGGCCGCGGCGATCTCCTGCCAGGGCCTGCCTGCCTCGATCGCCTGCCGCTCGCGGTCGGAACCGAACAGCAGGTCGATGGCAATCGGATCTTTGACAAACTCGTATTCCGCTGTTCGCCAGGCGAATTGGTCCGGATTGAGCCGCCGCATCTCGATCAGCAGGGCTAGGCTCGTCCGCACCGGCCGAAAAGCCTCTCTGTCGGTCACGTGCACCTGCACGCCGCCGCAGTCCACACCGGCATGCTTCTGGAACGTCGGCCGGTACCGGGCCGGGCGGAAAATCACACCGGGCAGCTCGGCGGCATTCATTCGGTTGGCCACTTCCAGCGGATCGAGCCAAGGCGCCCCGCACAGTTCAAAGGGCCGGGTCGTGCCGCGTCCCTCACTGAGATTCGTACCCTCGAAGAGGCACTGCCCGGGATAGACCACCGCTGTCTCGACAGTCGGCATGTTGGGGGAGGGCAGCACCCACGGCAGCCCCGTCTCCTCAAACCACATCGTCCGCCGCCAACCGGTGCAGGGCAGCACCTCCACATCGACCGGCGTACCGGCTGCTTCGAGATCGGCCTGGTAGATGAGCGCGAGCTCGCCGATCGTGAGGCCATGGCGGATCGCGAGATCGTGGCAGCCCACGAAGCTCTCGTAGCCCGGCCTCAGCCGCGGCCCTTCCACGAGGTGACCGCCGATCGGATTGGGGCGGTCAAGCACGAGCACCGGCAGCCCCAGGGGCGCCGCTGCCTCCAGGCAATACTTCATCGTCGCCTGGAACGTGTAGTAGCGACTGCCGACGTCCTGGAGGTCAATCACCAAAAGATCCATGCCATTGAGCTGCCGCGGTGTAGGCCGCAGGCTCGCCGCCGTGTTGCCATACAGGCTGTAGCTCTGCACGACCGGGGAGGCATTTTCTTGCTCCGGCACGCTCTCGAGATCCTGTGCCTGACCGTACAGGCCGTGCTCAGGGCCGAAGATCGCCACGAGCCTGACATCCGCTGCCGTGGAAAACAGGCCAGCGGCATCCTGCAGCCGAGCATCGACTGCAGCCGGATGTGTGACGAGGCCCACCCGCCGCCCACGCAGCCGAGCAAAATTTTCCGCCACGAGCTGATCGAGCCCGCTTGCCACAGTTGGTTCCGAGCCATATTTTGCCATCTTCTTCACCTCATTGAGTCTCTTAGTCTCTGTCCCGATCTCTGTCCCGCTCGTCGCCCGTGAATCCGAACAGGATGACCCCGCACGAAGCCGGCTGGCCCCAGTGGAAGGCACGTTCCCCAAAAGTCCTTGTCGCATGTGAGGACGACGCGGATATCTCTCTGGGCCGAGGCAAGTAACGCCGAATCAGCGTCACCGGGCATGTGCGTTCGCGCCCAGACGACGTCGTGCCCGGCCTCCCTCAGCCACCGCACAGCGAGCCCCGGAAAGTCCTCGTCGGCGAGAAATAGCATGCCGACGGGCTTTCAGTGCGAACTTGCCAATCTGACGACGCGCTCAGATTTCAGCACCTCGCTCGCATCGAACAGGCACGCCGCGATGTCGTCCCGTGTGACGCCCGGATGGTTCTGGGCGTTCTGCTGCTTGGTCCAGCCTGATGCCATGAGTTCGACGATTTTTTCGACGGCCAATCTCGTGCCCCTGATGACTGCGTTTCCGCCGAGAACCCCGGGGCCGAAACCGATTCTGTCCTGCCAGTGCATCGTGGCTGTTCCTCTGTCAAAAAGGGCCTGCGTCCCGACCACCTCATTTTATCGCAGCTGGAGCACTCACTGCGTGCCGGCGAGCGCCGCCCGAGGCAATGGATCCTGCCGCAAGCCTTACTACCCCCAAATCCCGGGCCTGTTCGTCGTGAGCACGGCAGTTGAACACCATCGCGGGACGATTCAGTTTGGCGACTCTCCGTTGGGCGGAGCATCGTTTCGCCTCGCCTTTCCGCGATCACAGGACCGGCTGCTGCGTGAGCAGGCAGGCCGCTCCAGCGTCGCTGAAAGACCACGCTTTTTCCCATCCGAACTGAAACCGGTGCCTGTCACCAGAGCTACAAGAACCGGCTGTTTTTGCCCGATCAGTGTCAATGATACAATCCAACCAAAGTCTTCGGCAGCCGCAGGCAGTCCGACCGGCTCCATCCAAAGCAGGTTTTCCGATGCGCTTTCGTCTTGCCGTTGAGTTACTGGAACGCCGCCTGGCTCTTGCAGCGGAGACCTTCACGGTAACGACCCTGGCCAACGCAGGCCCCGGCTCGCTGCGTCAGGCCCTCCTAGACGCCAACAGCACGGCCGGCCCCGATACGATTGCCTTCGCCGTCACGGGAACCATCCGAATCAGTGGTGCGGCGTTGCCGACGATCGACGATCCCGTCGTCATCGATGGCGGGACTGCCCCCGGCTTTGTCAGCGCACCGAGGGTTCGAGTGGATTTCCAGAACACGCGGGGCTTCACCATCACAGCAACTGCGACCGGGTCGCAGATCCGTTCCCTCTCGATCGTAGACTCCGCGGCAGCAGGCATCACCATCGCCGCCTCATCGACCACCGTGGCCGACAACTACATCGGCCTGTGGGAAAATGGTCTCACGATTGAGGCCAATCGAGGTGATGGAGTGCTGATTCTCGCTGGAGCCAACAACAACACCATCGGTGTGGCCTCCACGGTGGCTTTTCAACTTTCGAATGTCATCAGTGGGAACCGCGCCAACGGTGTGCGGATCAGCGGCAGCAGCGGCAACGTCGTAGCTGCCAACTACATCGGTACCGATGCCAGTGGCCAAATCCCGCTGGGCAACGTCGGCCAAGGCATCCGACTGACAGCCGGGGCCAACAACAACTTGATTGGCGGCGAGGCCACCGCTGGCAACGATCCCAAGGCGGGCATCTTCGCGCGGCCCCCTCAGGGCAATCTGATCTCGGCAAATTTTCAGGCAGGCATCCGGATCGACGGCGGCTCCACCCTGAATCAACTCAGCGGTAACTTCATCGGGACCTCGGCCAGCGGCAATGCACCTCTTGGGAATCGGCATGACGGCGTTGCGATCGTGGCCGCGAATGGCAACCGGCTGATCGGCGTCACGGCTATCCAGCAGCCGTTTGTCTTCTACAACGTCGTCTCCGGCAATTGGCGCAACGGCCTGCGGATCACCAACGCCACCGACACCGTCGTTCACGCAAACTTCCTCGGTCTCGGCGCCAACAATGTCACTCGGGTGCCTAATCGTGGCTCGGGCATGGTTGTGAATGGCAGCTCCCAGCGGGTCGACGCTGGGGGTGAAATTCCGCTGGGCAACGTCATGAGTGGCAACCAGCAGTTTGGGATCCTGATCGCAGACACGGCCGGGGGCGTGCTCTCCTTCAACAACTTTGTCGGTCAGGCAGCCTTTGGCGGCCGGGCGGCCAACGGCATGGCCGGGGTGCGGGTCACGTCGAGCAATCCTGGCTTCGACATCAACGACGAAACCACCTGGAATCGGTTTCGCACCTGTCTGATCGGGGGCAACAATGGCAATGGAATTGAATTTCTCGGCATGGCGTCGGGAGCCGAGGTGACCGACACCGCGATCGGCACCAACTACGACATCTCCGCCGCCCTGCCAAATCTCGGGCACGGGATTGTGATCGGTGGTCGAACCACAAAGATCGCGATCGGTGGGTTCGATCCTTCGATTGAGAAGATTGATGGTGGGTTCAGCGTGCACGTCGGCGGCAATAAGGGCTTCGGCATCGTCTTCCAGGGCAAGGCCCATGACGTTCGCGTCTACAACACACGGGTCGGCGTCGGGGTTGGGCTCACGCTGGAGTCTGCTTATCCGATTCCCAATGCGGCCGGCGGCGTCTTCGTGGGCCCGGGTACCTCAAACATTACGATCGGTGGGGAACCCGACCTCACCAAGCCCTTGGTGCGGTATTCCAATCAAATTGGCCGCAATTATGGCAACGGTCTGACAATTACGACCGCACGGAATACGACGGTGCTCGCGACCACGGTCTTCGCCAATGCGGCATCCGGCGTGCTGCTGATAAACTCACCAGGCACTGTATTTGGCTCGGCGACGGCGCCCAACATTGTTTCCCGCAATCGCGGCCAGGGAATCCTGGCCACTGGATTCCTGGCAGGCTCCCGGATCACAGGGTCGACGATCACAGGCAATGGTGCGAACGGACTTCTGCTCTCGGCGAGCCGCGGGATCACCGTCGGCGGCACGCATTCGAGCCAGGCAAACGTCATCTCCGGCAACCGGCTCTGGGGCCTCCTCGCAGCGGGCTGGTGCCGTGGCTCAGCCCTTGGATCGAACCTTGTGACCGGCAACAGCGTCGGCAATATGAACACCCGGGGAGCGGTGGGCCTCCAAACCTGAGTCGCAGCCGGCGGCGCTCACGATCACCTCGCAAGGCTATCCGATCCCACCAGCCGGCGTCATTGCCTCCGGCCCGACCCCACGGATCTGTTCAAAAAGGTTTCAGCTTGCCTGCCTGGCCTGAGACGATGGATAGGACGGTCAATGGCACTTCCGCAAGCGTGGGACGGGTGCTGATTGGCTTCTGAGCATCGCGGAGCGGAGTGTGGGGCTGTCTGTTTGGGTGCCGAGCGTTCTCAGCGCGACCAGAGATTCTCTCTCTGGAAAGTCGCACCATTTGCGGGGGCAGGTCAGCAAACAGTGGCTGGCCTCAGTAAACCGGCCGGAGCCCCAAAGGGAGTGCATCCAGCGCCACCGGAGCCACGTCGAGGATCTCGTGAGCGGGGGCGGCACCGCCAAGGGTCATCAAAACGGACAAAAACAGGGCCCGGCACCGGCCGAGGATTGTGTGCCCATTTGTGTGCAGTCAAAAGCCGCCGCGGCCAGCAACGAATCGCATGAATCGCAACAACTCGGCCAGAAACGCCGAAAGATGCGAAACACTGCGAAACGCTGCGAACCGCTGCAAAACGAAATAATGGGCGATATAGGACTCGAACCTATGACCCCTAGCTTGTCGAGCTAGTGCTCTAACCAACTGAGCTAATCGCCCGCAGGGTTACTTTCTCAAGTCTCGCGCGTAAACCCTGGCCCGTCAAGCGAAACACCTTGGCCCGCGGGTCCGGAGCCAATGGAGGTTGCGGCGGCCGCTACGGCGCAGATACGCTCGCAGCTTCCTGGGAAAAAACAAGCTCCTGTTCCCCGTACGAAGCCGCCTACTATGCCTAGCGTCTGCCTTGCCGATGGCTCCTCCCGCGACTATCCCCCGGCCGCCCGAGTGGCCGACTGCATTGCTGACGCGACTCGAGCGGCTGGGAAAAACCCCACCACAGCGGCGATTGCCGCCCTCCTCGATGGCCAGCTCGTAGGCCTCGACACGGCCTTACCTGCCGACGGCTCGCCCGCCATCGAGCTTCTCTACGCAGGTGACTCACGAGCGCTGCCGGTGATGCGACATTCAGCCGCCCACGTGATGGCTCGGGCGGTGATGCGGCTCTTCGAAGGGGTGGAACTTGCCTTCGGGCCCACCGTGGGCCACGGCTTCTACTACGACATGCGGGCCGCCCGGCCGATCACCGACGAAGACCTCACGACGATCGAGGAGGAGATGCGGCGGATCATCACGGCCGACGAAGCCTTCGAACGGGTGGAAGTACCGCGGGCACAGGCCGCCGAGATCATCCGGGGGCTGAATCAGCCCCTCAAGGCCGAGCACATCGAGACGGGCCTCGCCGAGCACCCCACCCTGTCATTCTACCGCCAGGGAGAGTTCGTCGACCTCTGCCGTGGGCCGCACGTGCCAAGCCCCAGCTGCATCGGTGCATTCAAACTTACGAACATCGCCGGCGCCTTCTGGAAGGGCGATGCGAATAATCCCCAGCTGCAGCGGCTCTACGGTACGGCCTGGTTCACCCAGGCCGATCTCGACGCCCATCTGCTAGCGGTCGAAGAGGCCCGCAGGCGCGACCACCGCGTGCTTGGCAAGCAGCTCGATCTTTTCACCACCAGTCCACTCGTCGGCTCAGGGCTGATCCTCTGGATGCCCAAGGGCGCCCGGCTGCGGGCCACGCTCGAGTCGTTCGTTCGCGATGAGCTTGCGGCCCGAGGCTACGAGCCGGTCTATACACCCCACATCGGCAAGGTCGAGCTCTACAAGATTTCTGGCCACTTCCCCTACTACGCCGACAGCCAGTTCAAACCGATCGTGATGGCCGACGACGAGCAGTATCTGCTCAAGCCGATGAACTGTCCGCACCACACGCTGATCTATAAGGCCAGGCCGCGCAGCTACCGCGAGCTACCGCTGCGGCTGGCGGAGTTCGGCACGGTGTATCGCTATGAGCAGTCGGGTGAGCTGGGGGGCATGACCCGCGTCCGCGGATTCACTCAGGATGACGCCCACATCTTTTGTACCCCTGAGCAGGTCGAGCAGGAGGTGGAGGGCTGCATCGACTTCACGCTCAAGGTTCTCGAGAGCCTGGCCTTCGAGAACTTCCGCGTGCGGCTCGGGTTTCGTGATCCGGCGAGCGACAAATACGTCGGGCCACCAGAACGCTGGGACGAGGCCGAGGCGGCCATTCAGCGGGTAGCCCGGCGAATGAATCTGCCCGGCTGCGAGCCCGAGCCGGGTGAGGCCGCCTTCTACGGCCCCAAGATTGATTTCGTTGTCAACGACTCACTCGGCCGGGAGTGGCAGCTTGGCACCGTGCAGCTCGACTACAACCTGCCCAGCGCTGAGCGGTTCGACCTTGAATACATCGGGGCCGACAATGCCCGGCACCGGCCCGTGATGATCCACCGGGCGCCACTGGGGAGCCTGGAGCGGTTTGTGGGCGTGCTGATCGAGCACTTCGCGGGCGGATTTCCCCTCTGGCTCGCCCCCGAGCAGATCCGAGTTATTCCTGTCAGTGAGAAGTCGGCAGCCTACGCCGAGGCGGTCAAGGCCAAGCTTGAAGCCGCCGGGCTGCGGGTGGGCATCGATCAGGCCGCCGAGAAGCTCGGGGCGAAGATCCGCACGGCCCAACTCGACCTGATACCGATGATGGCCGTGTGCGGTCCGCGGGACGAGGCCGCCGGCACGATCAGCCTCCGTGATCGGCTCGACGGTGACCTCGGCGCGATGAGCCTCGATGAGGCGATCACGCGGCTCTCAGACGAAAACGCCCGCCGCGCCGTCCGCCACAAGCCCAAGCCGCTGTCGCTCAGCGGTGGTGAGGCTGCCGATGATGCAGAGTATTGAATCCGACGACCGATGGGCCGCCGGCCGTAGCCCGCGCGGGAACCGGTTCGTGCTCCTGGAACACACCGGCCACCCCGACGATCCTACGGGCCGGCATTTCGACCTGCTCCTGGAACAAACCGATGCCTGCCAGACCTGGCGGCTGGCCGAAATCCCGCTGCTTGGCGGCCCAACCATCGCCGCCACCCTGCTTCCGCCTCATCGCCTGGCCTGGCTCGACACCGCGGCCGCCGAGGTCTCCGGCGGCCGCGGTGTCGCCCGCCGCGTCGCGGCCGGTTGCTACGAGCACCTGCCCCTCGCAGCCACCACCAACTCGCTCCAGGCCCGGATTCGTCTGACCGGCAGCCAGTCCTCGGGCATTCTCGAGATCACGGCGAGCGGCTTCGCAACGCTCCGGTGACCGGCCGCACCTCCAGGCGGCCCGACGTATCATAGGGTCCGTCCCAGGAGGATCCGTGATGACGCCGCGTGAAGTGCTCGCGATGTGCCGCGAGAAGGAAGTAAAGGCCATTGATCTGAGGTTTACCGACTTTCTCGGAGCCTGGCAGCACTTCACCGTGCCGGTCGGCAAACTCGAGGAGGAGACTTTTGCTGACGGACTCGGCTTCGATGGGTCGAGCATCCGTGGATGGCAGTCGATCAATGAGAGTGACATGCTGCTCGTGCCGATGCCCGACACGGCCTTCGTCGACCCCTTCATCGAACCCCCCACGCTCGTGATGATCTGCATGGTGCAGGATCCAATCACGAGAGAGGACTACTCCCGCGACCCACGGAACGTGGCCCGAAAGGCGGTCAACTATCTCAAAAGCACCGGGATTGCCGATACCTGCTTCATCGGTCCTGAGGCCGAGTTCTTCGTATTCGACAACGTGCGGTTCGACCAGAATGCCCACGAGGGCTACTACCACCTCGACTCGGCCGAGGGCGAATGGAATCGCGGGCGGGGCGACCGCCCCAACCTCGGCTACACGCTACGGCACAAGGAGGGCTACTTCCCTTGTCCCCCCTCCGACCAGCTGATGGACCTCCGCAACGAAATGATGCAGACGATGATTCACTGCGGTATTGATGTCGAGGCTCAGCATCACGAGGTGGCCACGGCAGGGCAGTGCGAGATCGACATGCGGTTCCAGGATCTCGTCCGGATGGCTGACCAGATCTGCCTGTATAAATACATCGTTCGCAACGTCGCCCACCGGCACGGCCGCACAGCCACCTTCATGCCCAAGCCGCTCTACGGCGACAATGGCTCCGGGATGCACACCCATATCTCACTTTGGAAAGAAGGACATCCGCTGTTCGCGGGCACGGGCTATGCAGGGCTCTCGGAGATGGGGCTGCATGCGATCGGTGGGATCCTCCGCCACGCCCCGGCCCTGCTCGCCTTCTGCAATCCTACGACCAACAGCTACAAGCGGCTCGTGCCCGGCTACGAGGCCCCGGTGAATCTTGCCTACTCGCAGCGAAATCGGTCAGCGGCCTGCCGGATTCCGATGTACTCCACGAACCCCAAGACCAAGCGGGTGGAGTTTCGCTGCCCTGACCCTACCGCTAATCCCTACTTCGCCTTTGCCGCGCTGTTGATGGCGGTGATTGACGGGATTCAAAACAAACTACATCCGGGCGAGCCGCTCGATCGCGACATCTACGACATGCCGCCAGAGGAGCTGACGAATGTTCCCAAGGCGCCTGCCTCCCTCGCCGAAGCCTGCGATGCGCTGGCTGCCGACTCCGATTTCCTCCTCCGCGGTGACGTATTCACCGAAGACGTGCTCGAAACGTGGCTGAAGTGGAAGCGAACCCGCGAGATAGCCCCAATGCGGCTGCGTCCGCATCCATATGAGTTCTGCCTGTATTTTGACGCATGACCGACGGCAGGGGGAGGGGCTTCCAGACCACCCTGCCGCCCGCAGCCTGCGCGGCAGCCGGCCACACCTCGCGGCAGCCATCGTCGAACCCGGTACGCTCGATCGACGGGCTGAAGATGAGATTGGCCGCATTCCGGGGGCTGGGGCTTGCTGGAACAGGCACCCCCGAGTCTGCAAGGAACAGACCCCTACCAGCAGGTCTTGCCACCATTGACGGCGATGGTTTGGCCCGTCACGAACGATGCCTCATCGCTGGCCAGATAGACCGCGGCCCAGCCCACGTCCTCAGGCGTACCCCAGCGGCCGGCCGGAACGGAGGCCAGGTACGCGTCCTTTTCGGTCTGTGGGTCGTTGGCATGCCGCTCCACTGGAATCCAGCCCGGTGCGATCATGTTGACGGTAATCCCCCAAGGGGCGAGTTCGTGGCACATGCTCCGCGACCAGCCGGTCTGGCCTCCCTTCGCGGCCCCGTAGGCCGAGAACGGAGATCCTCCGAGCAGAAAGACCTCGCTGGTCAGGTTCACGATCCGGCCATGCCGACGGGCCTTCATCCGCGGCAGAGCCCGTCTGGCCAAAAGGAACGGGCTCTTGACGAAAAAGTCGTACATCTGCTGGTAGAAGTCCCAGTCATAGTCTTCAATCGTCCGCTGCGGCTGCGGCGGTGTGGCGCTGGCCACCACGATGTCGACCGGTCCCAGAGAATCCTCGATCGCCTTAAACATTCCGTCGATCTCGGATTCGTTGGTGACATCAGCTCGGAACAGCCCTGTTGTGAGTCCCGCGGCCACGAGCGAGGCATGGGCCGCTTCGGCCCGGACGGTGTTGTTGGTGAAATTCATGGCCACCTTCGCCCCAGCCAGTCCGAGGCAGCGAGCCGTTGCCAGGCCCAGGCCAGTGCTCGAGCCGGTGACGAGGGCCGTGCGGCCCGAAAGGCAGAAGGGAGCCGGTCGTGACTCAACCATGAAACTCTGGCTCCTTGGAAGCGACGGCCGGACCACCTCAGCGGATCGAGGGAGCCCAGCCTTGGGTGAGTTGGCGAATGATCCCGGCGATCGCCCCCTGCCGCTTGCTCGAACAAGTGGCCCGAATCGTGCAGTCAGCCAGGGCCGCCGTGAGCGTCCGCTGCCGCACCTCCTCGAGAACCCGGCCAAACCGTTCTGGTGATGCGGCCAGAAGGCCGCCGTGCACGAACAACGCAGTGGGATTGAAGATGTTAATCACCGCCGCAATCGCGATGGCCAGATAGGTGGTCACGGTCTCAAGCTCTGCGGCGTAATCAGCCGGCCGCTCGGCGAGGAGCCTGCCCGCTGTGGCCACATCGAGCTGCCGCCCCGCCCGTTCCGAGATCAACCGCACCAGGGCCGTATCGGTGGCGAGCGTCTCAAGGCAGCCTCGATTACCACAGCCGCAGCGGAAGCCATCCGGGTCGACTGTGATATGACCGACCTCACCGGCCATCCCACTGTGGCCCGAGAGTAGTTCGCCGCCGCTCATCACCCCAAGCCCCAGGCCGGCCGACACGTCGAGCATGGCGAAGTCGGTCAGGCCGCGGGCGTCGCCAAAAAGCTGTTCGGCCAGGCAGAGGCCATCTGTCTCCTGGATGAGCAGTGCCGTGCACCCGAGTCGATCCCCGAGATCACGGGCTGGGTTTCGCTTGTCGAGGATGTGGAGATTGGGTGACACCACGATCTCTTGGAGCCGCTCGTTGACGAGCCCCGGCACACTCAAGCCGATGCCGAGCGGGATGGTCATACTCTCCCCGATCAGGGCACGGCAGGTGTGGGCGATCGAGTCCAGCAGATCCTCGTACTGAGCGGGAGTTTCAAAGCGGCGGGTTTGTTCTTCGGTGACCCGGCCATCCAGCCCGGTCACGACGACACAGCATGTCATGGAGTCGATCACGACGCCCACCACCGTGGCGGAGTCGGCAGCCATGCGCACCAGCCTCCCGGGACGGCCCAGGGCGGGCGCGATCGGGTCGAGTTCCTCTACAAGACCTCGTTTGAGAAGCGTCTCAACCGCTTTGGATACGGTTGGTGCTGTCAGCCCCGAGAACCGCGAGAGCATCGCCCGTGAGGAGGGACCATGTTGCTGGATCGCCTCGAGCAGCCGCCGTTCGTTGATCCGCCGGAGCAGCGTGGATTCGATCCGGTTTTCGGTCTGCTTCACGGGTGTAGAATTTCGGTGCGGAGGGGGTGACCCAATGAATGGGATCGACTGCAGTGACCAGCTTTTACCAAGTTTGCCAATTTCTAAATTACGCTTATAATATACCTCTAAGCGGTTATTCGTTCAACGGCCGGACGAACACCGATTGCCTCCAGGCTACGCTCCCGACGTGAATCCATGAGGATGTCACCATCTATATCGTGGTCAGAGCGTTCGGCTGAAACCGTACTGGTGTGGCTCGCCGTCTGGGGCAATCCCGCGCTAGCGGAAAGCCTCTTCGACCGCGATGTGCAGCCGCTTTTAGCCAGGCGATGCTACGCCTGCCACGGCCCCGACACCCAGGAAGCCGGCCTTCGGCTCGATGTTCGTGCGGCTGCCACCGCCGAACTCGACAGCGGCAGCACTGCCATCGTGCCGGGGAATCCCGCTGCCAGCCAAGTGATTGCCCGCGCAACCAGCGTTGACCTCGACCTTCGCATGCCGCCGGAGGGCCCCGCGCTTTCAGCTGCCGAGATCGAGAGTCTCCGGCAGTGGATCGCAGCAGGCGCTACCTGGGAGGCCCACTGGGCCTTTCAGCCGCCCCTCCGCCCTGCCGTACCGCCAGCAACGCCCACTGTCCGGGGAGAGAGCCATCTCCGGCCTTTTTCCACTTCATCGATCGGAGAAAACACCGGGGTTTTTCTCGATCGACGACCTCCGCATCCTGTGGCAATTGACGTGCTCCACAGTCCGCCTAGCACGAGCCCGATCGATGCCTTCGTCGAGGCTGGCCTCGATGCCCGGGGGCTTCCCCACCCCCGCCTCGCCAACAAGGCCAGCCTTCTTCGCCGGGCAACCTACGGCCTGACCGGCCTGCCACCGAGTGAGCAGGAGATGGAGGACTTCCGCACCGACGACTCGGCAGATGCCTGGGAGAAAGTGGTCGATCGGCTCCTCGCTTCGCCGCATTACGGTGAACACTGGGCCCGACACTGGCTCGACCTCGTCCGGTTCGCCGAGACCAATTCCTTCGAGCGCGACGGAGTCAAACCGCACGCCTGGCGGTATCGCGATTACGTGATCCGGAGCTTCAATGCTGACAAAGCCTACGACCAGTTTGTGATCGAGCAACTCGCCGGCGACGAACTCGTGGAGCCCTCAGCTGACGCCCTGATCGCCACCGGCTACTACCGGCTCGGCCTCTGGGATGACGAACCCGCCGACAAACTCCAGGCCCGCTACGACTCTCTCGATGACATCGTCTCCACGACCGGTCAGACCTTCCTCGGCCTGACACTCAACTGCGCCCGCTGCCACGACCACAAGATCGATCCGCTGACCCAGCGGGATTATTACGCCATGCTCGCGTTTTTCGAAAACGTGACACCGATGGGCGAGCGGCAGATGAACCCCGCCTTCATCGAGCGGGTGATTCCGTCCGGCCAAGGCCCCGTAGCAGAGGCGGAGCATGCCGTGAATGACCTCGAGCGCCGCCGGGCTGAGGCCCAGGCCAATCTCGATGCCATTCAGAAACGAATTGCCGAGCATGGCCAGCAGGCGCTCGATGAACTGGCCCGCCGGGATCTCGCGGCCTGGAAGAAACTACTGGGACAACTCAAGGCCAAACGAGCCTCACTGCCGCTGGCCCTGGTGGTCACCGAGCACGGCCCAGAGGCTCCGGAAACCTTCGTCTTGCCCCGCGGCAACCCCCGGGCCGAACCCCGCCCAGAACTCCGGGTCGAGCCGGCCTTTCCTGCTGTGCTCGACCCTTCTGCTCCGGAGATCCTGCCTCCGCCTTCGGGCCGCTCCACCGGCCGCCGCACGGCGCTGGCCAAATGGATCGCCTCGCCCGAAAATCCGCTCACCGCCCGCGTGCTCGTCAATCGCCTGTGGCAGTATCACTTCGGCCGCGGCATCGTGCGGAGCACGAGCAATTTCGGGCTGTTGGGCGATCCTCCTACGCATCCGGAACTCCTCGACTGGCTGGCCACCGAACTGGTGGCCAAAGGCTGGCGGCTCAAGGCCATCCACAAGATGATCCTGATGTCACGGACCTACCGGGCCGCCTCGGTCGCCGATCCCGAGGCTCTCGCTCAGGATCCGCTCAACGACGGCCTGTGGCGGTTCGACATGCGGCGGCTTTCGGCCGAGGAACTCCGGGATTCGATCCATGTGGCGAGCGGCCGGTTCAATCCCACAATGTTTGGCCCCGGCATCTATCCGCCGCTGCCACAGGAGGTGCTCGCCACGCAGTCGGTGCCAGGCGCGGGCTGGGGAAATTCACCCCCGGAGGAGCAAGCCCGCCGGAGCATCTACATCCATGCCAAGCGAACCCTCCCCGTGCCGATCCTGGCCGACTACGACGTGGCCGACCCTGATGCTTCCTGTCCGGTTCGATTTGTCACCACCCAGCCCACCCAGGCCCTGGGGCTGATGAATGGCGACTTCCTCCATACCCAGGCCCGGGAGTTTGCCGCCCGGGTGCGACGCGAGGCTGGCGGCACAGACGCCGACCAGACGGCCGCAATGGTTCGCCGGGCAGTCGAGATCGCGCTCGTGCGACCGGCCAGCGACGCCGAGATAAGCCGGGGAGTGGCTTTGATTGCCGAACTCGAATCCCACGATGGCGTCGATCCCGGACGGGCTCTCGAACTCTACTGCCTGATGATTCTGAACCTCAACGAGTTCGTCTATCTCGACTGACGGAGGCTCCCGATGCTCGATCACCCCGCCAACCGACGCCTGGGCTTCTGCGGCCGCACCCGGCGGGAATTCCTCTGGGAAGCGGGAGCGTCGTTCACCGGCCTGGCCCTTGCCGGACTGCTCGACCAGGACTTCCTGGCCCGACAGACCCACGCCGCCACCGGCGCGGCGTTCGTAAATCCGCTGGCTGCCAAGCCACCGATGATTGCAGCTCGGGCCAAGAGTGTGATCTTTCTTTTCATGTATGGCGGCCCGAGCCAGGTCGATACCTTCGACTACAAGCCCAAACTCTACGAACTTGACGGGCTCACCGTGCCGGTCAAAACCAAGGGCCGCGGTGGTGAGCGGGCCGAAGGCCGGGTGGTGGGGCCGAAGTGGAAGTTCCGGCAGTACGGTGACTGCGGCAAGTGGGTGAGCGACCTGTTCCCCAACGTCGCCCGCCACGTCGACAAGATCGCCTTTCTCCATTCGCTGACAGCCGATTCACCGATCCACGGCTCAGCGATGCTTCAGATGAACTCCGGCAAGATCCAGTCGGGGGCGCCGAGCCTCGGCTCCTGGGTCAACTACGGCCTCGGCAGTGTGAATGAAAACCTGCCTGGATTTCTCGTGATGCTCGACCGCACTGGGGGGCCGATCTCGGGGGCCAAAAACTGGTCGAGCGGCTACATGCCGGCCACCTTTCAGGGCACGGTGCTCAAGAGCAAAGGCCCGCCAATTCTCGATCTGGCTCCTCCCGACGACATGCCACTCGAGGCCCAGCGGGCGATGCTCGACGCCCTCCGCGCGGCCAATGAAGACCACCTCCTCTCCCGCGGGGACAACAGCGAGCTCGCGGCCCGGATCGCCTCGTACGAGTTGGCCTGGAAGATGCAAGAGCATGCCCCGGAGGCAGTGGATCTGGCCCAAGAGACTCAAGCAACGAAGCAGCTCTACGGCCTCGACAATCCCCGCACTGCCCATTTCGGCCGACAGTGTCTGCTCGCCCGGCGACTGGTGGAGCGGGGCGTGCGGTTTATCCAGATTTACTCGGGCGGGGCCCACAACGATGATAATTGGGATGCTCATGGCGACCTCGTGAAGAACCATGAGTTTCACGCCGGCAACACCGACCAGCCCGTCGCGGGCCTACTTGAAGATCTTGAGCGGACCGGGCTCTTGGACGAAACACTCGTGATCTGGGGCGGCGAATTCGGCCGCCAACCGACGGCGGAATACGCCGAGGGCACCGGCCGCGACCACAATTCCTACGGCTTCACGATGTGGATGGCGGGTGGCGGCATCAAGGGGGGTGTGAGTGTGGGCGAAACCGATGAACTCGGCGCGGCTGCCGTTTCACCGGGGCCGGGCCATGGCAACGGCGACAAACCGGGCTTTCATGTGAAGAGCCTCCACGCCACGGTGCTGCACTGCCTTGGCCTCGATCCCAACCGGCTCGCCTACTTCTTTGGCGGTCTCGACCAGAAACTCGTCGGTGTGGAACACGTCCAGCCGATCCTCGAGATCCTGACCTAAACCCGCTGCCGGCTGGTTGATTGTGCCTGGCGACCGAACCACCCTCGGACGGTCGCCGATGTCTTCGAGCTTGCCCTTCCAGCTCTGTCCTTCCGAGCCGGTCGGGTCACGGCACTCGGCCTGGACGGCACCCAGGTACCCCGCACAAACCAGCAATTCCCCTGGAAAAAACCCGGGCGTCTCGCCCGAACCCAAGCGGGATGAAAAAGTCTGGTTCACGTGCTGAGCCCTGACGCCTATCCTGAAAGCGTCGAGCTTCACTCATCCCGGTTCCTCCCCCTGGACCAATTATGGCTGACTCATCCCACCTCGCGCCCGACGCCGCTGCCGAGCAGGCCACACCGCCCACCCCCAAGCTCTCCGCGGTCGAACTGGCCAAACAGGCGAGCAACTACCTGCTCGGTAATCTTCCGGAGGAGCTCGGTGACGGTGCCGCCGGTTTCAGCAAGGCGAACGTGCAACTGCTGAAAAACCATGGCACCTACCAGCAGGACGACCGCGAGACGAGGAAAAAGTCGGTCGACGGCCAGAAGAGTGAACGGCAGATCTCATTCATGATTCGCACCTGCGTGCCCGGAGGCAAGCTCACGGCCGAGCAACTCCTTGCTGCGATCAAGATGGGCGACGAACTGGGCAACGGCACAATCCGGCTCACCACTCGCCAGGCGATTCAGCACCACGGCGTGGTCAAAGGAGAACTCAAGAGCTTCATGCAGCAGGTGCACTCCAACCAGCTGACCACACTCGCCGGCTGCGGCGACGTCGAGCGAAACATCATGTGCTGCCCGGCGCCGCTCCATGGCGATGGAATCCGAGACCAGATGCAGGCCAAGGCCGATGAGCTGGCCCGCCATCTGGCTCCCCGCACCCGCGCCTACTACGAACTCTGGCTCACTGATTCCGAGACCGGCGAGAAGACGCTCGCCGCCGGTGGCTCGAAGGACGCCGAAATCGAGCCGATTTACGGCCGCACCTACCTGCCGCGAAAATTTAAGACCGCCTTCGCGCTGCCGGAAGACAATTGCGTCGACATCTACACGAATGACCTTGGCTTTCTCACCGTCCATGAGCAGGGCGAGATCCTCGGCTACAACGTGCTCGCTGGCGGCGGCCTGGGCGTGACTCCGAGCGCTGCTAAGACGTTTCCCGCACTGGCCAAGCGGCTCGGGTTCGTGCCGCCGGAGGACGTGCTCGCGATCGCCGAAGCGGTGGTAAAAGTGCAGCGGGATTTCGGTAATCGCATCGACCGGAAGGTAGCCCGGCTCAAGTACACGATCCACACGATGGGCCTCGAGACCTTTCGGGCCACGGTGGAGGAATACTTCGGCAAGCCGCTGGCACCCTGCCATCCGGCCGATGTCCACGGCTTTGACGACCACATCGGCTGGTACGAGCAGGGCGACGGGAAATACTTCTACGGTTTCAACATCGAGAACGGTCGAATTCTTGACACGGGTGATTTCCGGCTCAAGACCGCCCTGCGGCAAATCCTGCGGGACATCGCTCCCGGCGTGCGGCTCACCGCCCACCAGAGCGTGTTGTTCACCGACCTGGCCGTCACCGACCGGGCCCGGATCGCTGAGATCCTCCACGCACACGGTGTGAAGACCTCCGAAGAGGTCAGCACCCTCCGCCGGTGGAGCATGGCCTGCGTGGCCATGCCCACCTGCGGACTGGCCGTGGCCGAGAGCGAGCGGGTGCTGCCCGGCCTGATCGATTCGCTCGAGCCGGAGGTGGCGAAGCTGGGACTCTCCCACGACGCCTTCACCATGCGGATGACCGGCTGCCCCAACGCCTGTGCCCGCCCCTACAACGCCGACATCGGCATCGTGGGCCGCACGGCCGGCAAATACACGCTCTTTCTCGGCGGCCGCCTCCTCGGCGACCGACTCAACGAGCAGTACAAGGACGTCGTCCCTTTCGAAGATCTCCGCCGCGAGATCACGGCGGTGCTCACCTGCTACAAGACCGAACGCAAACCGAGTGAAACCCTGGGTGACTTCTGCTACCGCAAGGGCGTCCCCGCTGTCCGCACCTGGGCCGACGAATGGCTGGCCGGCGCCCGCGGGGCCTAAGTCCGGCTATTACAGCGGTGCAGGGCCATCCATGGCCCCTGCACCTCGGTGGCCCTCCGGCCGCACCTCCCGGCGGCCGTGGGCGTGCGCGGAAGGGTGGGGTGACCTGCAGAAGACGAGTCAGGAACACATTCCGCAGATTGGAAGCCTGCGGCCACAGGCCAACTGGTACACCCGCGCAACGAGCACTTCCAGAGGATGCTGCACTGGGCACTTCGACACGAGTCGCCCGGGTCGGGGTTGCCCGTGCCCCGAGAGCCGGCGTAGAGAACCAGCGAAGCCATGGATGGCGAAGCGCAGTTCTCTCCGCGTGAGCGGAGGGCAGGATGCCCGCAGCAAACGTCCGGCGATGGGGCGTGGGCAATCCCGACCTACTAGTTGACGCCGCCTCCGCCCCTTCAAACGCCCGGACTCGGCTTCACGCGGGTAAGTCGTCCCACATCGGGCACCAGAGAGGCTGGCGAGGAAAGAGTTGTCCGGCGAGTTTCTGGGCCATTTGGGTCGATGGCTCCATCCGACCGGCGGCCACCGCTTCGATCGGATCGCACTGCCCCAGCAGGAGCCGGGCCAGTTCGTCGTCCGACAGACGGAGGTAACTGCGGCCGATCCGGCCCGGATGCACCGTGCCCTGCCGGGGATCGCTACCCTTGGCTTCGGTCACGATGATCGAGCCACGGAAGCTCGGACTATCGAGTCCGAGTTCCACGGTTTCGCGGATGCCTACCTCGGCCACTCGCGCGGCCACGCTCGGGGCCAAAGCCTCGAGTAGCACCTGCGGCTGGTAGACCCGGCCCACGATCATTCGATCTCCCTTGGTCACCGCTCCGTCGCCACCGGCCACAGCCGCATGCAGCGGGTCGCATGCGCTGGACTCGTAGACGATCTCCTGCCGGTCATTTTCGATCGCCTCGGCACAGACCCGGGCCAGGATCTCCCGTTCCAGTCCGACAAACTCCGGATCAGCCATGATCTCGAGCACGCGGTTACCAGCCTGGATGCAATAGCCCACGATTCGAGCATTCGACTCATGCAGCTCATAACGGTCCTGACCCACAATCGCCACCAGGATCGAGTCGAAAGCGCCGCGACTGACAAGCCAGCGGCCGTAGTTCTCATCGCGGGCGATCGGCCCCACGAAGCGTTGTGAATTCCGGGCATAGATCCGCAGGATCGCCGGCAACTCGACATGCCGCCATTGCCGCATGGTCACGGCCGTGCCTCCGCGACTGGGTCCCTCGAGCAGCCCGGCCAAAATCTCCGCTGGGCGGCCCGGCGTAGCGCAGTCACGCCCGAGCACGCTCCAGCCCAGCTCGTGAAACGAGGGCGCGATCCGGGTGCGAGAGATCCCCACCACCGCGCCGCACTGACGCATCCGTTCTTCGCCCGCCTTGACGAGCCGTTGGCCGTGGCCTGCCCCGCGGCATTCCGGCAGCACGGCCACCCGGTCCATCACTGCCCCGCGGATGGACACGGGGCCGATCATGATCTCCCGCGGCGCGACTTCCGCATGACCGACGATTCTTCCACCGAGCCGAGCCACGAGCCGATTGGCTGAATCGTGGTCGGGGTGATCGACCGCGGCATGAAACTCAGCCCGCGTGGGGGGTGTTGGCAGACCAGAAAGAAGCTGGAGGATCTCGCTCTGCTCGCCAGCGCGAGCCGGGGCCACCTGACACTCCTCCAACATCCAAGCGGGAGGAGTAAAGGGCACCACCGGGTGATGGGGCAGATGATGGATCGGGGTCCGGCGGACTTCGTTTCGGCGGCTGATAACCCGGCCCGAGGGGCGAATTTCGACCGTCTGCACGAGATCGACCGCCTGCGCACTGGCCACCTCAGCTCTGGCTTTTTGGGCAGACTTCGACTTTCGTGAGTTGCCTCGGGCGAGTTTCACAGCCACCACAGCGTCTGGGGACGCCCCGGATCTGACTTGCTGAACGCGAGCTATCTCGCGCACTGCAGTGGTTTTGACCTTGTCGCGGGCTGTTGGCCGAGACGCTGTCCGTAGTGGCGGGCGGCGGCGAACCGAACGAACTCGACACCAACTCGGGGAACGATCCACCCGATGCATGATGCCTCCTTTCCCTGGAGTAGCGAATGCAATCCGTTGCCGGTCTAGGATAGGCGGGGGATCAATCGTTTTCCAGTAGCAGGAACTCCCGCAGCGACTTTTCGGGGAAAAAACACCAGGGATGCGTCCGAGACCAGAGAACTTTTCGGGCCCGTTCGGCAGCTTCGAGAGCGGTGATCCGGCTTTCAAAATCCTCGACCTTCCGTCTGGCATGGCCGGCCAGAGTCTGGTTGGCCGTGCGAATTTCGCTACACCGGCGGCGGGCGAGCGCCGGCGTGGGCGGGGTCTCGATCCACTGGCGCTTCGAGGTCACCATTGCTCGGGCGTCGGCAGGAAGCGTCGCCATCTCCAGATGTCGCTCGGGATGGTATTTGATGTCTCGCAGGGTTCGGAGCACCGCGGAAAGTTCGCTCTGGGGATCAGCCGATTCGATGCCCGGGAAGACCCGCTCAAGCGGCAGTCGCAGCGTGCCGGAAACGACTGCATGCCGCGGTGGATCCGAGCCGACAAGCCGGCGAATGATTTCGTCGGTGATCGTGTCGTAGGCAGCACCGCCGATACCGTGGACAAAGACGTCGGCCACCAGCAGTCGGGCCACGAGCGTGGTGAGGATCGCGCGGGGCCGCAGTCGGATCCCGTGCTCCTCCATCCGCGAAAGGGCGTCGATCCATTTCGATGGGGAGGTGTCGGGTGCGATCGGCAGTTCCACCCGTACCGTCTCGAGGTCGGAGAGCGCTAACACGCCCGGCAGCGTCGCTGCGGCGAACACCCGACGGCGACGGGGATCCTCCTTCGACCACAACCACCAGGGCACCTCCAGCCATTCCTCGCCGCCGTCATGATGCGATGCAAGGTCGGGCATTGGCCGGCCGCGGCCGCGAATCCGCCGGGCCTGACGATGAGCCGCAAGCGCCGCGTTGTAGGCGTCGTGGAGCGGGCGGGCGTGGGCCAACAGCCAGCCCATAAAGACCATCACAGTCGGCAGCCGAACCAGCTCGGCCACTGGCAGCTCGAGGGTCTCGAGTCCGAATCGCTCCTCGACCATGTGACGAGCCTGCGCGATTCCCAGGCCGAGTCGGTGGCTCGCTGCCGCCCGCTCGACGACGAGGGGCCAAAACCGCCGCAGAATTGCATCGGGCACCAACGGCACCAGCAGGTCTGACGCCCGGTTGCCGAACGAGGCCAAACAGTCTTGGTCCACGACGCCACGTTCCTCCCAGGCCTGATCCGGCGCCGGGCCGTCGAAGTCAAGATGCTCAAAGTGAGCCGCTTCCGGAGTGCCCACCGGCACGCCCACGGTCGGCCGGCCGCAGCGGTCGGAATCGACCACCAGGTTTACCGCCGTACCTCCAACCTGTTTGGCATAGGCATCGAGCACGGAGTTTTTGAGCCAGACACCCGGATGAAATAATTCCGGCTGATGGCCTCCCATGATCAGTGGCCGCGAGATCCAATCGGCGGTGTCGGAAGGACGGTAGACCTCGCGATAGGAGCCGGTGTATTCGGCGGCCACCATCAACACCTCGCGGCGGGTCGCTGCCACGAGTTCCCAGAGCCGCATGTCGCCGATCCGCACGTCGAGCGCTGTCCGCAATAATTTGTTGTTGTCGACGAGCGCCTGGATCGAGCCGGTGCCGGGCGAGGGTACGATCGGTGGCTCGACGAGCCGGCCACCCGAGGATTCGGGCGGCTCGAAGATGCGGCGGCGAACGGTCATCGGCGACGAGAAAACCTCGGGGACGTCAGAATCATCAAACAATTACGGCAGCGGCCGCGGATCGTGGGGGAGGCCGCTGCCGACGGTATCACACCCCCGCCCTGCCGGACCATGCCGTCTGGCTCAGGATCCGGCGGCCACGGCCGCCTCGGCCCGATCGAGCACCTGGCGATAATAGGCCAAACGGGTCGCGGCGTCGTCCAGAGATCCCCCGAAACTCCGGGTCGCGTCGAGATACACCAGCGGCACGGGCAGTTCAACGATTTCCAGGCCAGCCGCCGCCGCCTGCACCCAGATTTCCAGCGGCATTGCATAGCCGGTCTCACGGGGCTGGAGCGCGGCCAGGGCCCGCCGAGAGTAGGCCTTAAAGCCACAGAAGGCATCGGTGATCCGAAGGCCAAGCCGGCGGTTGATCTCAGCGGTAATCTCCGCATTGATCCGCCGCCGGGCCTCTGGTGGCTCGCTGTCCCCGGGAAAGTGCTCGAGATAGCGACTCCCGCTCACGATCACACCCCTCTCCGGCAGTGAGGCCGCCTCGATAAACGCCGGGATCAGCCGGGGCTGGTGCTGGCCATCGCAGTCGATTGTCACCAGTCCGTCCCAGGGTCCGGCGCGGGTCTCCCGAAACGCCGTCGCCAGCGCCGCCCCGTAGCCCCGGTTGGCCAGATGCCGAACCACGCGCACATCACCGCGGGCGGCCACCCGCGCCGCCAGGATTTCCGCGGTGCCGTCGGTCGAGCCGTCATCGACCACGAGCACGTCGGGGGTGATTTTCACCACCTCGTCGAGCACACCCTCGACATGGGCAGCCTCGTTGTAGACCGGAAGAGCAGTGAGAACGCGGAACATAAAACCAGTTGCTCAGACGACGGGAAGTCAAGGGATCCTACGCCGCCCAACGCACAGTTTCAAAAGCCAAGCCCGCTCTGGAATAGGTAGCCGATCGGGTCATGGTCATTCTCGGCCGGCCGGGTGTCGAGCCCGGGGAGTGCAGCCCTGAGCCGTCGCCCTAGTTCCGCCATGGCAAAGTGCTCACTCGTGTGATGGCCCACAGCAATCACGGCAAGTCCCGCTGCCCGGGCCTCGACCGCCTGATGGAGTTTGATTTCGCCCGTCAGGAACGTTGTGCAGCCGGCAGCTGCCACCTGCGACACGAGATCACCGCCGCTGCCGCAAACGACGCCGACCAGACCCGCCTTTCGCTCAGCCTCGCCTACGATCTGCACGGCGAGCGGATTGAGGCGGGCAGCGATGTGGCGGGCGAGTGAGGCGAGGGTCGTCGCCCCAGCTGACCGGCCCCAGCGGCCGAAGCCCGTCCGCGGGTCAACCGCGTCGGGCTCGATCGGGTTCACATCCTCGAGCCCCAGGATCGAGGCCAGCTGATCATTGATGCCACCGGCAGCAGAATCCCAGGCGGTGTGGCTGCTCCAGATACCGACCCCCGCGCTGATGAGGTCCAAGAGCACCCTTCCGGTGGCAGTCTCCGGCGTGAGCCGCGGGACCGGCCGAAACGGCAACGGGTGGTGGGTCACCACCAGATCGGCTCTTGCCCGAACAGCCTCGGCGGCAACCTCGGGAGTGAGCGTCAGGCAGGTGAGAACCCTGACGATTTGGGGCCGCCGCGGTGCCACCAGCAACCCTACGGCATCCCAGTCTGCTGCCAGCCGCAAGGGGGCAATTGTTTCAAGCGCGGAGATGACCTCTGGGAGGCTTGCCATTTCTGGAGGATACTATGCCCAAACCCTGGTTTGAAACGCCGGAGGCCCCCAGGAACCCATCTGATGGAAACCTCCCGGCTCAGCGTCCCTGCGTCTGCCCTGGCGATTGATTTCCGCAAGGCCCTTCGCGCTGCCCGCGACTTGGGGGTCGGCGGTATCGAACTCGACGCCCGCAGCGGCCTCGATCCTGGCCAGGTCACCCAGACCGGCCTGCGTCAGATTCGGAAGTGGCTGGGCGACGAAGGACTCGTGGTCTCCGCGATTGGATTCCCTACCCGCGGCGGCTACGGTGATTCCGAACGGCTCGAGGGGCGGATCACCGCCACCAAAGCAGCACTCAAACTGGCCTTCGACCTTGGCGCGAGCGTCGTGCTCAACCATATCGGTGAGATTCCGGCCTCCGACAAGGCCGCCGACTGGCGGCTGCTCGTGGACGTGCTCACCGATATCGGCAATTGGGGTCAGCATGTTGGGGCGACGCTCTGCGCCGAAGCCGGCCGGGCCGCGCCGGCAGACCTGGCCCGGCTGATCAAAGCACTCCCCGACGGCTCGCTGACCTGCGACATCGTCACCGGAGCATTGCTCGTGCACGGTCACGACCCCGCCCAGGCCGTGGAGCAACTTGCCGGACAAGTCGCCTGCCTCCATGCCACCGACGCAGTGGCCGGGGCATTCGCTGGCCGCGGCCGCGCCGTCGTGCTGGGCACGGGTCAGGTGGATCTTCCGCCGGTGCTCGCGAAGCTTGAGGAGCGCGGCTACCAGGGCTGGATCGGCCTGGAACCCGTCGAGCCCCGCGACGCCCGTGAGGAACTGGCCGACGCCGTCGACTTCATCCGGGCGGTGTAAGAGAAA